>Ga0164297_10000164_pt1 | contig 86055 bp, 74 predicted proteins | sample GEODES058metaG_FD_113539 | JGI IMG/M metagenome (GOLD analysis project Ga0164297, IMG submission 113539) | Dystrophic lake water microbial communities from Trout Bog Lake, Wisconsin, USA - GEODES058 metaG | ecosystem: Environmental > Aquatic > Freshwater > Lake | place: USA: Trout Bog Lake... | reverse complement strand
TGCCGCATCAAGGATTGGCGCGCTGTGGCAACCCGATACGACAAAACCGCAAGGAACTTCATCGCAGGGATTTGCCTCGTTGCTGCCATTACCTTCTGGATCAAATGAGTCCGGAACCTAGCGGTCAGCCCGTGATGATGACACCTCCGAACACCCCGGCCCCCGACGTGTTGGCGGTGATCTGCAGGGTCACGACGACGTCCAGCGTCCCGCCCGAGTAATAGGCGCCCGAGAGCGAGCCCAGGTCGATCGGGTGATCGCTGAAGTAGCCCGCCACATCGCCGCCGCTGGCGAAGGTCTGGTGCAGCAGGGCGTGGCCGTTGGCCTTCACATCGAGCACGGCGCCGGTGACACCGGTGAGGCTGGTCGCTGTGCCGCTGTAGAACCCCAGCACCAGATCGCGCGCCAGGTCGGCCGAGCTGAGCTGGGCGGTGACCTCGAGAGAGCTGGTGAAGGCCTTGGAGCCGACGTCGAGGGCAGCATAGCTGGCGCCGAGCTCGCCCATGGCAAGCACGCTCGGACTGCCGCCAACCGCGCCGGCAATGTTGGGGCTGACCGAGACGACGCTGTTCGTGCTCGCCGCCGATGGCGCGCCAACGGCGTTGGCCAGGCCCTGCACCGGGGTGATGAAGGCAGGTGCCGCGCCGCCGAGCTGCGACTGGGCGGTCACCAGGGTGGTGCCGGCGACGCCGGCGGTCGCGTCGGCGATGATGCCGGTGATGCGCGCGCCGGCCGGCTGGGTCGTGGCCGCGCGGGCCTCCAGCGATCCCTTCTGGCCCGTCGCGCTGGCGCTCGCTTGCGCCGCGCCGCCAGCGGCGACGCCCGCCCCGCCGGCCGCCTTGGCGATGGCGGTGACGTCGAGGCCGACGCCGCTCGCGGTGGCACTCGCGGTGCCGCCCTTGCCACCATAGACCGAGCTGAGCCCACCACCGCCACCATTGGCCGCGGCGTTGGCGACGATGACGGCGGTGCTCATGCCGGTCAGCGCGATGGCCGCCTTGGCCGCGCCCCCGGACGCGCCGGCGGTGGCCGTCGTCGTGCCGACGATCTTGGTGCTGTGGGTGACGTTCAGCGTGTCGTCGAAGATCAGGCTGGAGGTCGCGGCGCCACCGGTGCCGCCGATGCTGCCCCCGCTGGTGCCGCCGGCGCCGCCGGCCGCGGTCTGCGTCAGGGTGAGGGTCCCGCCGGAGAGGACGCCCGCGATCGGGTTGGTCGAGCCGCCGACCGCATTGGTGAGCGTGCTGGCGGCGCCGGCACCGCCATCGGCGCCGTTGGTGCCGTTGCCGCCGCTGCCGCCGGTCTGCGTCACCGTGGCAGTGGCATTGCCCGCCCCCGCGGTCGCCGTGGCCTTCGTGGCGCTGGCCACGCCGCCGATACCGCCAGCCTCGCCAGTGCCGTTGGCCGTGCCGCCATTACCACCGCGGGCGTTGCCGACCGCGACGGCGTTGAGGGCCGTGGCGGTGGCCGTAGTGCCCGCCGCGGCACCGCCAGCGAAGCCGCTGCCGTTGCCGTTCGCATTGCCGCCGGTGCCGGCCTTCGCGGTCGCGTTGGCGGTCGCGGTCGCGGCGCTGCCGCCGGTCGCCGTGGCATTGGCGAGCGCGGTGCCGCCGGCACCGGCGTTCTTGGCCCCCACCGGCCCGCCGCCATTGGTCGTGCCGCCATTGCCGCCGTTGGCGGTGGCGTTGGCGGTCACGGTGGCGAGGCCGGTGATGGTACTCGCGGCGGTGGAGGCTCCGCCCGCGCCACCGGCCGGGCCGAAGCCGGTCCCGCCGGCGCCGCCATTGGCGAGCGTGGTGGCGGTGAGGCTCACGCTATGGGTGGTGTTCGGGGTGTCGTCGAAGGTCAGCCGCGAGGTTGCCGCCCCGCCACGGCCGGCCGCGCCGCCGTTGCTCGTGCCGCCGGCGCCGCCATTGGCAGTCTGCGACAAAGTGAGGGTACCGCTGCCGGCAATGCTGACAACCGGGCTGGCCATGCCGCCGACCGCGTTGGTCAACGTGCTGACGGCACCGGCGCCGCCGGCCGCTCCGTTGTTGCCGATGCCGCCATTGCCGCCGGTCTGCACCACGGTGGCGGCCGCGTTGCCGGCGGTCGCGGTCGCGCTCGCGCTCGTGGTGCTGGCAATCCCGCCGCCGCCGCCGGTCTGGCCACTGCCTGAGCCTGCGCCGCCATTGCCGCCGGTCGCGGTGCCAGTCGCGGTGGCGGCTGTGCCGGTAGCCGTCGCACTGGTGGCGCTGCCGTCGCCCGATCGCGCTGTGGCGGTGGCGGCGGCGGTACTGTTGGAGCCGGTGCCGGTGCTGGTGGCCGTCGCGGTGGCTTTGGCCTTGCCGCCGGCGCCGGCGCCGGTCCAGGTGGTGAGCCCGGCGGCTCCGCCCGTGGCACCGGCCTTGGCGATCACGCCGAAGCTGCCGGTGACGTTGGCGAGCGCGGAGGCCGCCCCGCCCGCCGCGGCAAGGGCGCCGCCGCTCACGCCGCCGATGCCGCCGGTGGCGTAGGCATCGGCCTCGACGACGCCGCTCTTGGTGTCAATCACCGCGAGGCTTGAGCTTGCCGCCCCGCCCTGGCCGCCGAGCGCCCCGGTGCTGGCTCCACCCACGCCGCCGATGGCTGTCTGGGTGAGGACCAGCGTGCCGCCGGTAGCCGCGCCACTGACCTTGTTGGTGAGCGTGCTGGCCGCGCCGGCGCCGCCGTTGGCGCCGTTCTGGCCGGCGCCACCGGCACCGCCGGTCTGCGTCGCCGCGGCGGTCGCGTTGCCGGAGGTGGCGATGGCGCTGGCCGTGGTGTTGGAGACGGTGCCGCCCACACTGCCGGAATAACCCGCGCCCATGCCGCTGCCACCGGTGCCGCCGGTTGCCATCGCGGTCGCCCCGGCGGCGGCGCTCTTGGCGGTTGCACTGGTGCCGATCGCGCTGCCGGCCGCGCCGCCGTTGCCGTAGTTGGCGATGTTGCCGCCGTTGCCGCCGCGCGCGGTCGCCTTGGCCCCGGCGATGCCACCCGGTGACACGGCGCTCGCGGTCGCCTTGCCAGTGCCGCCATTGCCGCCGGGACCATCGCCGCCGATGGCGGTCGCGGTGGCATTGGCCGCGCTCGAGCCGAGGCCGATGGCGGCGGCGTCGGCGATTGCCGCACCGCCGTTGCCGCCCCCGGGGCCCCGGGTCACAGCCCCCCCGGTGCCGCCCGTGGCACCGGCGATGGCGGTGGCGAACTGCAGACTGGTTATCGTGCTCGTGGCCGTGGCCGCGCCGCCCGCCGCCCCCGTGGCGCCGGTGCTGGAACCGGCGGCGCCGCCGACGGCAAAGGAACTGCCGGTTACGCCGAGGCTCGCGGTCGTGCTCAGGCTGTCGTCGAAGGTCAGGCTGGAGCCCGCGGCCCCGCCCTTGCCGCCGGAGCCGGCGGTGCTCAGGCCGCCCGCGCCGCCGATGGCGGTCTGCGACAGGGTGAGCTGGAATCCGTTGGTCGCACCGCCCACCGCATCGGTCAGCGTGCTCGCGGCCCCGGCACCGCCCGCCGCCCCGCCGCTGCCCGGCCAGGCCGCGGTGCCGTTACCGGCCCCGCCGGCGCCGCCGGTCTGCACGACGCTGGCCGCGGCGTTGCCCAGGCCGGAGACGGCGGTCGCGGTCGTCAGGCTGGCGACGCCACCGGCACCGCCCCAGTTGCCGGCGCCCCAGCCGATGCCGCCGGTGCCACCGGCGGCGGTGACCGCGGCGGTGGCGGAGAGGCCGGTGGCGACCGCCGCGGCACCGGTGATTGCGCCGCCAAGACCACCATTGCCGAACCCCGCGGCGAGCGAGCCGGTATTGGCGTCGCCGCCCGCGCCACCGGTCCCCGTGGTGGTGGCGCTGGCCGCCGCGCCGGGGCTGGTAGCGGTCGCGCTCGCGCTCCCGCTGCCCCCGGCACCGCCGCTGCCGGCCCCCGAATTGCCGCCGCCCGCGCCGCCGGTCGCGGTCGCGGTCGCGGTTGCGGTGTCGGCCTTGTCGAGGCCGGTGCTGGTGGCGAGCGCGGTGGCGCCGACATCACCGCCGGGGCCGACGCCAGTGCCATTGTTGGGTCCGCCCTTGCCGCCGGTGGCGACCGCCGAGGCGATGATGGCCTGTGGCCCAGCCATGGTGCTGCCGGCGGTGGCGTCCCCGCCGGAGGTGCCGTTGCCGTAGCCCGCCCCGCCCGCGCCGCCGATGGCGACCACATCGCCCTCGGCCACGGCGCTGCTGGTCGCGTTCTTGGCGTCGTCGTAGGCGAGGATGGAACTCGCCGCGCCGCCGCTGCCGCCGATGCCGCCGATGCTGACGCCGCCGGACCCGCCGGCGGCGGTCTGCAGCAGAGTGAGTTGGCCACCATTGGTCGCGCCGCCGACCGCGTTGGCGAGCGTGCTCGATCCGCCGGACCCGGCATCCGCCCCATTCGCGCCGGCGCCGCCATTGCCGCCGGTCTGGGTGACGGTGGCCTTCGCATTGGCCTTCAACGTGGTGGCATAGGCCGCCGCCGTGGTCGCCGAGGCCACGCCGCCATTGCCCGCCTTGTCGCCGGCCCCCGAGCCCGCGCCGCCAGCGCCGCCGCTGGCCGTGGCCGCGGCGATGGCGCCGCCGCCGGTGGCACTGGCGGAGGTGTTGCTCACCGTGCCGCCCGCGCCGCCGTTGCCGACGCCACTGGCACCGCCACCGATATTGGCCGCGCCGCCACTGCCGCCGCTGGCAATGGCGCCCGCGTTGGCCGTGCCGGCGCCGGCGGTGGAGATGACCGACAGATTGGTGCTGGCCCCGCCGGCGCCACCGCTCGCCCCGCTGCCGCCGTTGCCGCCATTGCCGCCGGCCTGGGTCGCGCTGGCCTGGCTCGCCCCGGTGGCGCCGATGGCGGTCACCGCGGTGCCACCGGCCGCACCGCCGGCGCCGCCGGCATGGGTGAGGCCCGAGCCGAGGCCGCCGAGGCCGCCGATGACGGTGCCTGTGGCGATCGCTGCGTTGCCTGTGGCTGTCGCGGTGCCGGTGGCGCTGCCGCCCGCTCCGGCGTTGTTGCCAGGCAGCGTGGGTGCGGTGGCGCCATCAACTCCGGGCGCCCCGCCGGTCCCGCCGGTCGCGGTCGCGGTGGCCACGCCGGTGGCCGCCGGCGCACTCGCGCTCGCCGTCGCGATGGCGCCACCGCCGGCACCTCCTGCGCCACCATTGCCGCCGGGTGCGCCGGCGCCGCCTTGGCCGCCCTGGCCACCCGCGCCGCCCGTCGCCGTCGCGGTATTCGTCGCCGCGGCCACGATACTGCTCGCCGCCGCATCGCCGCCCGCGCCACCCGTGCCGCCCGGCGCCCCTGGCGCCCCGCCGACAAAGCCCGTGGCGCCGGTGATGCCCTTGACGATGACGTCGGTCATTGCAGTCTCCTGATTGATGCGGGCGCAGGGAGACCGGGGCAAGGCAAGTGGAAATACTGGTTTTGGACTGCGGCAATCACCACACAGCACCGGTCAGCGAGAACCCGGTTCAACCGTCCTGATCGATAGATGGGGCGTTGAACATGGGGTTGAAAAATCTCTTTCGTGATCGAATTGGTGCGCCCGTGGTCATCGGATTTCAAGTTTCTAATTGCCGATAAATCACGAATATATGTGTAATGATCCGCTGGTTGACTGAATCAGTATTTGGATTTCCGATTTTCGATGACACGCTTCGCAATTCGTCGAAAATCCACGCCCGGCACCGATCCCGCCCCCCGGCGCTGAGCCATACCAGCGACGCCCGCCATGCGCTAAACTCTCCACTTCAGACCAAGGGAACCCCCGCCATGGCCCGTATCGACGAAACCCGCCCCTTCCTGCCGGTGAATATCGCCGTGCTGACCGTGTCGGACACCCGCACGCTGGCCAACGATACCTCGGGCGACACACTCGCAGCCCGCATCACCGCGGCAGGCCACACCGTCGCCGCGCGCCTGGTCGAGAAGGACGAGACCGACCGCATCGAAGCCCTGCTGCGCGGCTGGATCGCCGACCCCACGATCGACGTGGTGATCACCACCGGCGGCACCGGCATCACCGGCCGCGACGTCACCCCGGAAGCCTTCGACCGCGTGCTGGAAAAGAAGATCGAAGGGTTCGGCGAACTGTTCCGCATGCTCAGCTACGCCAAGATCGGAACCTCCACCATGCAATCCCGCGCTCTCGGCGGCGTCGCCGGCGGAACCTACCTGTTCGCCCTGCCCGGCAGCACCGGCGCGGTGAAAGACGCCTGGGACGATATCCTGGTCTGGCAACTCGATAACCGCCACCGGCCCTGCAACCTCGTCGAGCTGATGCCGCGCCTGCAGGAACATCTGAAGCCGAAGGCGGCGGAGTAGGGAAGGCAAGGCGCTCCGCGGGCCAAGGGCCTCGAGCGGCTTACGCGGCGGGATCATCTTCCTTCAGTTGACAACTTCTTTCCTGGCGCCGCAGGCATTCAGAGCATGCGACTGCACGGAACCAGGTGCGGTCGCATGATGCTTATGGGCTTTGCCGCCCTCCGCGGAGAGATCGTGGGATCGCGACTGAAGGCTGGTGCCACAGCCGCGAGAGGTGGTGGGTTGCAAGGGCCTCTCGGCCCTTGCCCGCCGGAGGCGCTTCCCTCGCCTTCACTTCACGTAGCGTTCGAGAAACGCCCGCACCCGTCGGTAGCTGTCTTGGGCCGCGGTGTCGTCGTACTGCATCGCGTGGCCTTGGTTGGTGATGCGGGTGCGGAGGTTTTCGCTGTCGAAGGCGTGGACGACGCCGGGGTAGATGGTTTGTTCGAAGGGTTTGCCGCTCCCGATGGCGCGGCCGAAGCTGGCGCAGGTGGTGGCGGGATTGCCCCAGTCGTCGGCGTCGCCGGCCAGGGCGAGGAGGGGTGTCCCGGTATATCGAGCCGGTTGGGCGCAGGAGCCGTAGTAGTCGATGGCCGCGCGGATGAGGTTGGGGTGTGCGGTCGCGGCGGGCGCGATCGCGACGCGCGCCGCGGTGGCGCCGCCGTGGGAGAAGCCGATGACAGCGATGCGGTTGGGATCGATGTCCGGCCGGGTGCGCAGGTAGAGGGCGGCGGAGACGGTGTCGCCGGTGCGATCGAACGCGGTGGCCTTGGGCTGCTCGGCCGGCGCGCAGACGGTGCGCAGGCCGCGCGGCGCGAAGCTGTCGGGCGTGAGGGCGGCGTAGCCCCAGCTGGTCACCCGGGCGGCCCATTGCTCGAGCTGCGTGGGATGGTTGGCGGCCGAGAAGGCCGGGCCACCGCAGCCGTGCAGGAGGATGACGGCGGGGAAGGGTCCGGGCCCCTGGGGCAGGGCGAGGCGGGCCGGGATGGGCTGCGGCGCCATGCGGGCGCCGGCGACGGGAACCGGGGGAATGGCGATGTCGGTCGCCGCCGGGGACGCGCAGGCGGCCGGAAGGAGCGTCAGGAGAAGGGCAAGACGGGTCACCAGGTGGGTTCTCCGAGGGCAATGAGGTCGGCGACTGTATCGACGTCGGACTGGGTGCGCAGCAGGGCAACGCGGTATCGCGAGAAATTGGCGAGGGTGTCGGCGAGGGCGTGTTCGGTGGACCAGCGGGCGTTGGCGAAGGGGGTGGATGGGCGGCGGGGGGCGCAGCCGACGAGCCAGTAGCCGCCGTCCTCGGCGGGGCCGAAGACGGCGTGGGCGTGGCCGAGGGCTTTGAAGGCGGCGCGGATGTCGGCGGCGGTGAGGCCGGGGATGTCGCAGCCGACGATGAGGACGCGGCCGTGGGGGCGGCGGTTGAGCAGGCGGTGCATGCGGGTGCCGAGGTCGCCGTGGCCTTGGGGGACGCGGGGGGTGCGGAGGGTCCAGCGGGCGTGGTCGGGGGTGGCGGCGAGGATGGTGTCGTAGCGGCGGTCGGCGGAGAGGGCGCGGAGGATGCGGGCGAGGGTGCGTTGGTGGAAGCGGAGGGCTGCGCGGTCGCCGATGTCGCGGGCCAGGCGGCGCTTGATGGTGCCGAGGCGGGGGGCGCGGGCGAAGACGAAGAGGGTGTCTCTCATGCGTAGAGCCTGGCGATCAGGTGGGGGGGGAGGCCGAGGAAGTAGAGGCTGAGGCAGAGGAGGTTGCGGGCGGAGCGGCGGGTCCAGCCGTCGCGTTCCCAGCGGGCGGCCGACGTGAGGGCGGCGGCGTCGAGGGGGGTGAGGCGGGCGCGGCCGAGGCGGCGGACGAGGTCGACGTCTTCCATGAGGGGGAGCGGGCGCATGCCGCCGACCGCGGTGAGCAGGGGGCGGGAGATGAGGAGGGCCTGGTCGCCGTAGGGGAGGGCGAGGGTGCGGCAGCGCCAGGCGACCTGGCGTTCGAGGCGGCGGGCGCGGGGGTTTGCGCTGTCGAGCGTGAAGCGGAAGTAGCCGGCGGTGTCGGGTTTCTGGGCGATGAGGGTGTTCGCGGCCTGTTCCCAGCCGGGGGCGAGACGGGTGTCGGCGTGGAGGAGGAGGAGCCAGTCGTGGCGGGCGGCGGCAATGCCGGCGGCGAGCTGCGGGCCGCGGCCGCGGGGGGCGGTGATGACGCGGGCGCCGAGGGAACGGCCGATTTTCGCCGTTTCGTCGCGGCTGCCGGCGTCGGTGATGACCACTTCGGCGACGTTTTCGCCGAGCGCGGCGAGCGTCGCGGGCAAAGAGCGGGCGGCCTCGAGGGTGGGGATGACGGCGGAAATCAGATTCATGTTCTCTAAACGTTCTTGACCTATCCTGCCGGCTCTGCGACGTTAACACTTAGAACGGACGGGGAACACACCCATGCGGGACCCAGCGGGCAGAAACCATCAGCAATTCGCACCCTACCAGGGCCGGCGGGAATTGGTGCGCGAAGTCGATCCGGTGGAAATCGAGGGCGAGGCGCTCGACGCCGCGCCGCGCCGCCTGGCGCTGCCGCCGCGTAAACCAGGCCAGACGCGGGCCAGCCTTACCATCCCGCCGATCCCGGAGGACGCCGCCTCCACCACGCTGCAAGGGCCGCGCAAAGGCCGCGGCGCCACCATCAATCCGCCCAACCGCTTCGACACCCACGCCGCCGCGCCCTTCGACGACGGCTGGCAAACCCTGCTGCCCGATCTCGGCGAACTCCCCCCACTCGCCACCACCCTCATCCGCGACGCCACCCGCAGCGCCATCTCCTACAACCAAAGCCCCGACATCGGCTTCGATCGCGCCGTCAACTCCTACCGCGGCTGCGAGCACGGCTGCGTCTACTGCTACGCGCGCCCCAGCCACGCCTATCTCGGCTACTCCCCGGGCCTCGATTTCGAAACCAAGCTCCTCTTCAAACCCGATATCGCCGAGCTCCTCGAAAAGGAACTGCGCAAACCCACCTACGTCCCCCGCCCCATCGCGCTCGGCTCCAACACGGATCCCTACCAGCCGATCGAGCGGACGATGAAACTCACCCGCTCCGTCCTCGAAGTGATGGACCGGTTCAACCACCCCGTCACCATCGTCACCAAATCCGCCGGCGTGCTGCACGACGCCGACATCCTCCACCGTCTCGCCGAACGCAACCTGGTGCGCGTCTATATCTCCGTCACCACGCTCGACCCCAACCTGGCCCGGCGCATGGAACCCCGCGCCGCCGCCCCCGCGCGCCGCCTGCAAGCCATCGAAGAACTCACCCGCGCCGGCGTGCCCACCGCCGTGCTCGCCGCGCCGATGATCCCCGCCCTCAACGACGCTGAAATGGAGCGCATCCTCGAAGCCGCCTCCCGCGCCGGCGCGCGCCAAGGCGGCTACATCCTCCTCCGCCTGCCGCATGAACTGAAACAGATCTTCGAAACCTGGCTCCAGCAACATTTTCCCGATCGCGCGAAGCACGTCCTGGAACTGATCCGGGAAACACGCGCTGGCGGGCTGAACGATTCGCGCTTCGGTCAGCGGTTTACGGGGACTGGGGTTTACGCGGATCTGCTGTCGAAGCGCTTCACCCGCGCCGCCCGGCGATGGGGGATCGATACGCGGGAAGAACTGGATTGCTCGCTGTTCGCGGCACCCTCCGACGGGAAGGCGGGGACATCTGAAAGTCAGTTGTCTTTGTTCTAGGCCAACGGCTACCTGGGCTCACTCGAGCGCCTTTGAGGCCTTCTCATATGTCAGCCGGCTAAGTTTCGGCAGAGCGAGGATGCGCTCGAGTTCTGCCCGCATATGCCCCGCTCGAACACTGTCGTGCCGCCGCCAGGCTCCCAGCGGGTTAAGCATACGCGAAGCTGTCTGGCTGTTCATCGGGTCGAGGGCGATGAGTGTATTGGCAAGAATTCGATATCCGGCACCGGAGGCATCATGGAAACCCACCTGGTTGGCCGTCGAGAAGGCGCCTATGAGGGCGCGCACGCGGTTGGGATTCCGCAGGTCGAAGTCCGAGTGGCCGGCAAGTCGGCGAATGTCGTCAACCACCCCGCGCCGCGGTGACGTTGCTTGGATGGCGAACCATTTATCGAGCACTAGATCGTCGTTTCGCCAGCGTGTGTGGAACGCTGCAAGTGCCTCCTCGCGTTCCGGCTGGTCGGTAGCGCTGAGTTCGCTAAGGGCGGCAAGGCTGTCGGTCATGTTAGTGGCTGCCGTGAACTGCCTCGCGGCAAGTGAGGTGTCACCAGCGGCCGAGAGATAGGAAAGGCAAGCATTACGCAGCGCCCGCTTGCCAATCGCTTGGCTGTCGATCCGATAGGGGCCCGCATCGGCAAGGCGGTGATATGTGGCGCGTAGTTCGCCATCGAGCGCGGTTCCGATAGCGACGCGTAGGAACCGGCGCACGACGTAAATCGCCTCGACGTCGACGATCGCCATCTGGTCGGCAACATAGGCTTCACCCGGTAGCGCGAGAGACTCTGCGGCGAAAGCCGGGTCGGCCTCGGCGCCCGAAAGGGTGGCGCGCGCTGCCTCGATCAAGCCGGCATCGGCCTCGATCGGCAGACCGTTCTGCAGATGACCGATCAGCGCCAGCATTACACTGGTCGCGTAGGTTTGCGCGGAATCCCACCGCACGAAGGGATCGGTATCATGTGCGGCAAGAAAGCGCAGCCGGTCCGGCGTGAGGCCCGAGAGTTTCACCGGCGCGGAGAAGCCACGCAACAATGAGGGTATGGGTGGGGACGGGATGTCGGTGAAGGCAAACGTCTGCTCCGTTTCTGTCAGCAGCAAGACGCGATCGGCGAGTTCGGCGCCATCGGGGTCAAGGAGGCCGGTGGCAACGGGAATTGGTAATGGGCGCTTTTGCGGCTGCCCCGGTGTTGGTTTGGTTTCCTGCCGCAATGTCAGCCGATACGTGCGCGTTGCCGCGTCGTAGGTATCTGAAGCAAGCAGGCTCGGCGTTCCCGCCTGCGTGTACCAGAGGATGAAGGCTGACAGGTCCACGCCGCTTCCATCGGCGATGGCATGGACGAAATCGTCGATAGTCACAGCAGAGTTGTCATGCCTAGCGAAATAAAGGTCGAGCCCCTGGCGAAACCGGTCCGACCCCACGAGCCTGTGCAGCATTCGCACTACCTCGGCGCCCTTCTCGTAGATCGTCGGCGTATAGAAATTATCGATCGCGATATAGCTGTCCGGCCGGACGGGATGCGCCAACGGCCCTGCGTCCTCAGGAAACTGTGCCGCCCGCAAGCGGCGCACATCATGCAGCCGCTTCACAGCAGCGCTGCCCGTGTCCATCGAGAACTGCTGGTCGCGGAAGACGGTGAGCCCTTCCTTCAGCGACAACTGGAACCAATCACGGCAGGTCACGCGATTGCCGGTCCAGTTATGGAAATATTCGTGTGCGATGACTGACTCAATACCCTGATAATCGGTGTCCGTCGCCGTCTCCGGCCGCGCCAAAACGTATTTAGTGTTGAAAACGTTCAGCCCCTTGTTTTCCATCGCTCCCATGTTGAAGTCCGATACGGCTGCGATATTGAAGACGTCGAGGTCATACTCGAGCCCATAGACCTCCTCGTCCCATTTCATCGACTTCTTCAATGACGCCATCGCATGCCCACAGGCATCCTCGTCCCCGCGCCGGACATAGATTGCGAGATCGACCTTCCGCCCCGAACGCGTGACGAATGCATCGCCCATGGCGACCAAATCGCCGGCGACGAGGGCAAAGAGGTATGACGGTTTCGGATGCGGATCCACCCAGCGCGCCCAGTGATTCGCCCCCTCGTCGCCCGCTGCGGTAAGATTGCCGTTGGATAACAAAACCGGTACCCGCGCCTTGTCGGCCACGATCGTCGTGGTGAACCGCGCCATCACGTCTGGCCGATCGGGGAAGAACGTAATTCGGCGGAAGCCCTCCGCCTCGCACTGGGTGAAGAAGTTGCCCCCGGAGGTGTAGAGCCCGGAAAGCTCGGTGTTTTTCTCCGGTGCATTCTCGACATCGATCTCGAGCGTGCAGACGTTCGGCAGATCGACTATCGTCAGGCTGCCGTCCGGATTCAGTGTGAAGCGATTAGCGCTAAGCATCTCGCCATCGAGACGCACCGACTTCAGCGTGATCGCCTCGCCATCGAGATGCAGCGGAGCGGCCGTATCGCCATGCGCGGGATTGCGGCGCAACGACAAGCGCGACCGCACGATGGTTGCGGCCGGATTGAGTGTGATATGCAAATCGACATCATCAACGAGGAACGCTGGCGGCCGGTAGTCAAGCCGGTGGATGGCCTTGGGCGTATTCGTCATGCTGATACCCGTACGGATGTTGTGCGGGAGGTTGGACTATCCAGTCCGCGGCCTCAAGCCGCGCGGCTCTGCCAAATATACTCGCTCGATGGTCGCGGTCTGGCACGGGCAAACAGGATATCGCAAACCAGGATGGCCGGCAGCACCGCGAGGAACGAGGCATTCCAGGTCGCAGTCTCATTGAAACCGCCAAGCGCGACCGGGATGAACAGCATTCCGAGGTAGTAGCGCGACGCCCGCACCACGATTCGGCGGATGAACCCGCGGACCGGGAGCGCGACGTCGGTATCGCCATCGAAGCTCGCAGCGGCCTGCATCGCGGAGTTGCACAGGGCAACGGCAAGCAAACCGCCACCGAACATTGCCGCCACCGTCACCGGCGTCTTCCAGGGCAGAAGCGTCGACGGGCTAAACATCAGCAGCGAGTCGTACACGCCATGCAGCGCTACCGGCACCGCCATGGCAAGCAGCAGGCCAAAGACCCGGTTTACGTCGTTGGCCAGCGTCCCGATTACGATCGCTCCCATCATGAGTGCGCAAACACCGTGCACCGGAATGGCCGTGCTGCCTCGCAACACCCCAACGGTCTGCCAATGCGTACCTGATTTCAGGAGGTAAAGCATATTCTCCAGTCCGGCGAAGCCCATCGAAACCGCCACTGCGATCATGAGTACGCTCCGAAGATTCCGCCCATCGAGCACGGCGATCACAGCAATCAGGCCGACAAGCTTCAGCAGCTCTTCCGGCAGTGCCGCCACCATGAACCCGGTCATCCCCGCACGAACGGGATCGGCAAGCATGCCGTGACCAGCGAGCCCGAGAAGCCGCGCTACCACAGGCTCGGCAAACATCGCGACGACCGCTGCGCCCGCGCCGGCGGCGAAGCCCATCCACAGCGAGGCGCTGAGCCAGCTTTCCCGTGACTTGTAGACCGCATAGGTGATCAACAAGAACGGCGGACCCAGCGAGGTGATGACCCAGAAAGCGTTCACGCTATTGTCCCTGCGCGCCGTGAGGGATCACTTTCGCGTGCGGGATGTTAGGCTTAGGTCAATAACCCCAATGCGACCGCGCCAGGGACTGCTATCCCCGGCACCGCGCCGTGGCGTATATTATTCCGCCGCCTGCGTCGCTTTTGGGCGTAATTCGGCGGGGATTTCGAAGAACCGATTCGCCAGGCCTTTCTGATTCTCATAAATCGAGCCCTGCATGTCCGCTGGCGGCAAAGGCATCCGCACCGGCACGTCAGTGCAGCGCATATTCAGTGTCGGCTCGCCGGCGACGATCAGCTTGTCGAACTCCTCGATCGACTTCGGCGTCTGCACCAGCGGCCAGGCGTCAGTGGCGCGGAACTGGAACAGCAGCAGGCGGCGATCCATGTTCGAGGTGTTGAGCGCCGAGCCATGGACGGCACGGACATGATGGATGCTGATCGACCCAGCCTTGCCGGTCAGCGAGATCGCCTTGGAGTAGTCGACCTCCTTCTTGGTCGGATCCATCGCCCCGCAGAACTTGCCGCTGGAGTGATGGTCGAACACCTCAGGGATCTTATGGCTGCCGGGAATGATCATCAGCGGCCCGTTCGCATCGGCCATGTCGTCCATCATGATGCCGACGGCGGCAAGATCGTCGTTCGAGTGCGGATAGAAGGCCCAGTCCTGGTGCCACTCCACCGGCGCGCCGAAGCCAGCCGACTTCAGGTTCAGCTTGGCGGTGTCGAAGCGGATATTCGGCCCCCACAGGCTCGCCAGTGCGCCGATGATCCCGGGATGGCGCACCAGGCGGCCATAGGCGTCATGATGCAGATGCGGCGTCTTGATCCGCCGCACCCGCGGCTGCGCCGGCGTGTGGCTGTCCTCAAGGTCGAAGACGTCGTTGTGCTGCGTCACCGCGCGGGACTTCTCGACGAACTCGTCGGTGACCCGGCGCAGCTCCTGCACCTCCGTCAGCGAGAGCACGTCTGGCACAACGATCGCGCCGACCTCGTTGTATTCGTCAATCTGGGCCTGGGTGAGCATGGTTCCTCCCGCGCTCCGGTGAGCAGCCGGTGCAATGCCGGCCACGATGTTTGAGCGTCCGACGTTAGGACCGCATGGGGTCGGGGGGCAAGGGTACGCCGGCCCGAGCCGCGATAGCCGCCAAAGTGTGGGGAAATTTGCACGCGCACAGTTGCAAAATGAGACAAATTACGTCATTCAATACAAATGATCCGATTGTGCCGATCAATCTTTGTTGCCTCGATGGCCGCCTTGCTGACCGTTATTGCCGCCGAGGCAGCCGCAGCGCCATCAACTGGCGATCTGTTGAGTGGCTTCAACGTCATCACCAATCAGGGCTTTTCGACCAGCGCCGATGTCGAAGGCCCGATGCTGATTGGTGGCGCCCTGTCCGGTTCGGGGACCGTCATGAACCTCGGCACCCCCCTTCCCGCCAGTCTTACTGGCTTCGGCTCCGTCAACGTCGTCGGCAGCACCTCTGGCGCCAGCTACAACGCCAACAACCTCACCGTGAAGATCGCCACGCCAAACCAGGGCGCGACCTTCTCCGGCGCGAGTTCGGTCGCCTACAACGCCAGTTTCACCACACCGTTCAACACGATCTGGTCGCAGGTCACGCAACTGTCGACGATGCTTGCCGGGCTTGCAACCACCGGCGGATCGAGTCTGACGGGCGGCAATTTTTTCGCCGGCCCGACCACGGTGAACGGCCAAAGCAACGTCGCCGTGCTCAACATCACCGCAAGCCAGCTCGTCTCTGTCGGAAATCCGACGATGAACCTCGGCAGTAGCCAACTCTTCATCATCAACGTTGATACCTCGGGGACCGGCGGTACCTACTCGCCGGCCGGCGGCACCAACTTCAATGGCCAGAATTATGCCGGCAATGTGCTGTGGAATTTCTACAATGCAACGAGCCTCGGTTTTGGCGTCGAATTCGGCGGCAGCGTCATTGCGCCAAACGCCGCTGTCACCAATTCGTCACCAATCGATGGTGCTCTGTTCGCCCGCAGCTTCAACGGCAGCGGAGAAGTCCATTATAAGCCGGTCACCCTCCCGGCGCAGAACACCATTTCCGCCCTCGGCACCGGGCAATCGGTTCCTGAGCCCGCGAGCGCCGCTCTGCTGGCTGGCGGCGTCCTTGCGTTCGCTGGCCTGGCGAGGCGGAATTGGATCCGATAGCGTATTATCCGAGTTTTCTCGGACAAACCCCTTGCGGCGCGACTAGAATACGGGCTTGGCTTCACTGTGCGCTCATCAATTGAGCGACAAATGGGCCCCGGCGCTCCTTACAGGTATTGGGCATAGTGACAGACAGCAGGAAACCGTCCGGCAACACGCTGGAACCGAGTGTCGAACAGGACGAGGCGCGGATGCGGCAGGCACTCGGCCTGACCGGCTCACGCACGCAGCGCGAGCGGCCCCAGGCCCAGCCCAGTTTCAAAGGCCAGCTCCAGCAGCGCGGCCAGGCTGACGGTCAGAAACGCCGGTTCGTCCGCGACGGCGAGGTTCCGGTGATGATGGTCTCCGGCGCTCGCCCCCCCGAGGGCAGCACGCAGCGCCGCGGCGGCGCCCAGGGCGAGGCGGTCGAGGCGATCAATGCTCAGCTTCGCGCCGAAAAGGGCGCGCGCGAAAAGGCCGAGCGGGCGCTCCGCGACGCCAACGCCACCATTCAGGACCTGCGTACGAAGCTCGGCCATATCGCCCTTGCCCGCGACGAGGCGATCGAAGCCGCCCGCCGTGCCGAAGCGTCCCGCGCGGCGGCCGTCCAAGAACTGGAAGCGGTTCAGGCCCGCTTGTCTGACGAAGCCTCCGCCCGCGCCCAGGCCGAGCGCCGCGCCGACCGGCTCGACCCGCCGACGCCCTCTCCGAAGGCCAAGGCTGTCAAGACGCCTGCCGCCCCTGCTTCCCTGCCGTCCGCCGACGCAGCGCCCGCCGCACCAAAGCGCCGCGGCCGGCCGCCGAAGGCCGAAACCCTCGCCCGTGCCGCCTTGCCCAAGCGCCCCGTTGGCCGTCCCCGCAAGGAGAAAGAACCGGAGCCGATCAAATGGTGGGTGCCGAAGCCCGGCAAGGCCAAGAAAAAGGGCTAGTCGACGCGGCCGCGTTGCACCTCTCCCGGATTTCGGTATGAGACATCCCAGGCGCGGCGCCTGCATCGCGCCGGGAAACCTAATCCAGGGAGTCACGACGGCCATGCCGAAGATCACCTTCATCGAGCACAACGGAACCGCGCACACCGTCGAGGCGGTTGCTGGCCAATCCGTGATGCGTGGCGCCGTCGACAACAATGTCCCTGGGATCGATGCCGATTGCGGCGGCGAATGCGCCTGCGCCACCTGTCACGTCTATGTCGACCCTGCCTGGCAGGCCAAAGTTGGTGGCCGCTCCGAGACCGAGGAGACCATGCTCTCCTTTGCCGCCGGCACCGAGGACAACTCCCGCCTCTCCTGCCAGATCACCATGACCGATGCGCTCGACGGCCTCGTTGTCCGCATGCCCGCGGGCCAACACTGACAATTCACTACGCCGCCTACCGACCTTTGCTATAAGCGATCCAACAGATCCTGGAGGACCGGCCATGAATCATGTCTCGATGGACACCGTCCGCGCCGCCCGTGAGCGTGCCTGGAACACCCCTCTCGCTGAACTCGTGGTCGCGGATCCCCAGCTCTTCCAGGATAACGCCCACTGGCCATTCTTCGAACGCCTGCGGAAGGAAGATCCCGTCCACTTCTGCCGCGAAAGCGAGTTCGGGCCGTACTGGTCGATCACCAAATACAAGGACATCATGGCGGTCGACACTAACCACAAGGTGTTCTCCTCGCTGTCCACGCTCGGCGGCATTTCCATCCGGGACCAGCGCGCCGACTTCCCGCTGCCCATGTTCATCGCCATGGACCCGCCGCGCCATGACGAGCAGCGCAAGGTTGTCAGCCCCATCGTCGCTCCGGGCAACCTTGCCATCCTCGAGCACACCATCCGCGAGCGCGCCCAGACGATCATCGACGGCCTGCCCCGCGGCGAGGAGTTCGACTGGGTCGACCGCGTTTCTATCGAGCTCACCACCCAGATGCTCGCGACCCTGTTCGACTTCCCCTTCCATGACCGCCGCAAGCTCACCCGCTGGTCCGATGTCACGACCACCATCGCCGGCCCCGGCGGCCTGGTCGAGACCGAGGAGCAGCGCCAGACCGAACTGCGCGAATGCGCTGCCTACTTCATGAACCTCTGGAACGAACGGGTGAACGCCCCACCCCGCGGCGACCTCGTCTCCATGCTCGCCCATGGCGAATCCACACGGAACATGACGCCGCAGGAATTCCTCGGAAACCTCCTCTTGCTGATCGTCGGCGGCAACGATACCACCCGTAACTCGCTCACCGGGGGGCTCTACGCCTTCAGCCAGTTCCCTGAGCAATACCAGAAGCTGCGTGCCAACCACGACCTGTTGGACAGCGCCATTCCCGAAATCATCCGCTGGCAAACCCCGCTTGCCCATATGCGCCGCACCGCGATGGCGGATGCCGTCGTCGGCGGCAAGCAGATCAAGGCCGGCGACAAGGTCATCATGTGGTACGTCTCGGGCAACCGCGACGAGGACATGATCGAGAACCCCAACGAGCTGGTCATTGACCGCGCTCGCCCACGCCAGCACCTGTCCTTCGGCTTCGGCGTCCATCGCTGCGTCGGCAACCGCCTGGCGGAAATGCAGCTGAAGATCGTCTGGGAGGAAATCCTCAAGCGCGATCTCGACATCGAGGTGCTCGCCGAGCCAGACCGCGTGCTGTCCACGTTCATCAAGGGCTACACCAAGATGCCGGTGCGGATCCGCTCCTGACCCGGCACCGATCGTCATGAGCACCGAACGCGTCGTGGTCATCGGCGCGGGGCACGCCGGTATTCAGCTGGCCGCTCTGCTGCGTCAGGGCGGATTCGCAGGCCCGATCACGCTGATCGCCGACGAGCCAGGCCTGCCCTATCAGCGCCCGCCGCTATCCAAGGCCTATCTCGCCGGCGAGATGACCGAGGCCGCGCTCGCTCTGCGCCCTGCCGCTTTTTTCGCCAGCCAAAACGTAACCCTGATCGAAGGTGACGGCGTCACCGCCATCGCCCGCGAATGCCACGAAGTCGTCCTCGCCTCCGGCGCCCGCTACGGCTACGACCACCTCGTCCTCGCCACCGGCGCCGCCAATCGGGCATTGCCTGTGCAGGGGGCACATCTTGACGGCGTCGTCGGCCTTCGCAGCCTCGCCGAGGCCCAAGCTCTCAAGGCCCGCCTCGACTCCCTCAAGCAGGTCGTCGTCATCGGCGCCGGCTTCATTGGCCTCGAATTCGCCGCCATCGCCGCCGAACGCGGCATCGCCGTCACCGTTATCGAGCAGGCCCCCCGCCCCCTCATGCGTGGCGTCACGGCGGAAATGTCGACCTACCTCACCGGCGCCCACATCGGCTGGGGCACAAAACTCCTCACCGACACAGGCGTGAGATCCATCCTCGGCACCACCCGCGCCGAAGCCGTCGAGACCAGCACCGGCGAGATCATCCCCGCCGACCTCGTCCTCGTGGCCATCGGCGTCGTTCCCAACACGGCCCTCGCCGCTGCCGCCGGCCTCGCGGTCGGCAACGGCATCACGGTTGACGCCTTCCTGCGCACCGCCGACCCCGCCATCTCCGCCATCGGCGACTGCGCCAACTTCCCCCTTGCTGCCCTCGACACGTCAATCCGCCTCGAATCCGTGCAGAACGCCGTCGACCAAGCCCGCTGCGTCGCCGACCGTATCCGCGGCAAGGCGGCGCCCTACGCGAAACTCCCCTGGTTCTGGTCCGACCAGGGCCCGCTCAAGCTGCAGATCGCCGGCCTCTCGACGGGCACCGACCAGACCGTGATCCGCGGCGAGCCGTCCTCCGGTGCCTTCTCCGTATTCTGCTTCCGCGCCGGCCATCTGATCGCCGTCGAATCGCTCAATCGCGCCGCCGATCATATGCTTGCCCGCAAGCTGCTCGCCGGCACCCCGGCCTTGACCCCCACCCAGGCCGCAGACCCCGACTTCGATCTGCGCACCGCCGCCTGATGAATGGGATTGATCTGACCGCCTGAATCGACGAAGGATGCACGCTGCTGGCGTGCGTTGCTCGCAGCGCTAGTGGCGCGGATATTGCTTGGATGGACGATGCCGTCTCCGGAAACGGACCGGCCCAATAAACCTGGGGATGCTGAACAACGATGTCGGGAGCCACCGCCGATCCACGCATGAATTCGCGCAAGCCGCCCTCGCGCGGCCTGTCGCTGAGCTGGTCCGATCCGCGGTTTCGCAGCATCGTCTGGCAGGTGCTCATCGTCGGCGGCGTAGCGGCCATCATCTGGTATCTCGTCGCCAACACCGCCCGTAATCTCGAAGTCCGCCGCATCGCCACCGGCTTCGCCTTCTTCGACCGTGTCGCGGGCATCCCGATCGGCGAGCACATGATCGACTACGATCCGGCGATCCACAGCTACGGCCGCGCGATGTGGATCGGCGTGCTCAACACGATGAAGGTCTCCGTCGTCGCCATCGTCCTGGCGTCCATCATCGGCACGCTCGTCGGCATCGCCCGCCTGTCGAAGAACTGGCTCCTCGCACGCCTTGCCGCCATCTACGTCGAGACCATCCGCGACATCCCGCTCCTGCTCCAGCTCTTCTTCTGGTATACCCTGGTCCAAGGCCTCCCCGCCCCGCGCCAGGCCTTCAAGCCTGTCGCCGGCGTCTTCCTCTCCAACCGCGGCATCAAGGTGCCGATGCTCGAGTGGGAAACCGCCCACTGGTGGGCATTCGCCGCCTTCATCGTCGGCTGGATCGGCACCGCCGCCTGGGCTCGTGTCGCCCGCAAGCGCCAGGAAGCCACCGGCATCCGCCCAAAAGTCTGGCCCGCCGGCCTAGCTTTGATGATCGCCTTCCCGGTCGTCGTCTGGGCCGCCCTCGGCGCCCCCTTCGTGTTGGAAATGCCGGCCCTGCGCGGCTTCAACTTCGTCGGCGGTTTCACCCTCTCGCCCGAGTACGGCGCGCTGACCATCGGCCTGACGCTCTATTCCGCCTCCTACATCGCAGAAATCGTCCGCTCCGGGATCCTCTCGGTGCCCAATGGCCAATGGGAAGCCGCCGGCGCCCTCGGCCTGCGCCCCGGCACCGTGCTGAGCCAGATCGTGCTGCCCCAGGCCCTGCGCGTAATCATCCCGCCGATGACCAGCGTCTATCTCAGCATCGCCAAGAACAGTTCGCTCGCGGTCGCCATCGGCTACCAGGACGTCGTCTCCATCGCCAACACCATCCTCAATCAGACCGGCCAGGCCGTCGAGGGGATCGCCGCCATCATGGCGGTCTACCTCACAATCAGCCTGTCCATCAGCCTGTTCATGAACTGGTACAATGCCCGTATCGCCCTGGTGGAGCGCTGAGCCATGAGCAGCACGACCGTCAACGACACCGGCTCGACCCCTCGTGAACGCCCCCCCCTCCTCGTCGCCGGCCCGGTCGCCTGGATGCGAGCCAACCTGTTCAACTCCTGGCTATCCTCCGCCGTCACCCTGGCGCTGCTCTACCTCATCATTACCTCGGTCCTGCGCTTCATCGACTGGGCCCTGATCAACGCCGTCTGGTCCGTTCCGAAGAATCCCCAAGGCATCGTCGACGCCACCGCCTGCCGCGATATCAAGGGCTCCGGCGCGTGCTGGGCGGTGATCTCCGACAAATACCGCTTCATCCTCTTCGGCCGCTATCCGTTCGAGGAGCAATGGCGCGCCGCCCTCTGCATCGTCCTCTTCGTCGGCCTCTTCGTCGTCTCCGCCATGCGCCGCTTCTGGCGCCAGGAGCTCGCCTATATCTGGATCGGCACCCTGACGCTCATCGGCATCCTGATGTGGGGCGGCATCCTCGGCCTCGATTACGTCCCCAACGATACCTGGGGCGGCCTGCCGATGACGCTCATTCTCGCCACCTTCGGCCTGGCCTTCGCCTTCCCGCTAGCGGTCTTCGTCGCCCTCGGCCGCCGCTCCACCGGCATGCCCGCCGTGCGGATCCTCTGCGTCGTCTACATCGAGCTCGTCCGCGGTGTGCCGCTGATCTCGGTGTTGTTCATGGCCAGCGTCATGTTCCCGCTGTTCATGCCCGCCGGCATCAACCCGGACAAATTGCTGCGCGCCCAGATCGGCATCATCCTCTTCGGCGCTGCCTACCTCGCCGAAGTCATCCGCGGCGGACTGCAAGCGCTGTCCAAGGGCCAGTACGAAGCCGCCGATGCCCTCGGCCTCACCTACTGGCAGAAGATGCGCCTCATCGTCCTGCCCCAGGCGCTCCGCATGGTCATTCCGCCGATGGTCAACAACTTCATCGGCTCCTTCAAGGACACCTCCCTCGTCCTCATCATCGGCATCTTTGACCTGCTGACCTCCGCCAAGGTCGCCCTCGCCGAACCCGCCTGGCAGGGCTACTCGACCGAAGTCTACATCGTCCTCGCCGCCATCTACTTCGTCTTCTGCTACTCCATGTCGCGCTACAGCCGCGGACTCGAAGCCGAGTTCAGCCGGTCGGCCCGGCGCTGAAGGAATTATTCACATGAGCCAGACCGCCGCCCAACTCGATACCCAGCTCAACTCCGAAGCCGCCATCGTCCTGGAAAAGGTCAATAAGTGGTTCGGCAGCCTGCACGTCCTGCGCGACGTCAGCATGACCGTCGCGCAACGTGAGCGCGTCGTCGTCTGCGGCCCCTCGGGCTCCGGCAAATCGACCATGATCCGCTGCATCAACCGCCTGGAAAGCCACCAGGAAGGCCGCATCATCGTCGACGGCACCGAACTCACCGACGACCTCCGTGCACTCGACACCATCCGCCGCGAAGTCGGCATGGTGTTCCAGTCCTTCAACCTCTTCCCCCACCTGACCATCCTCGAGAACTGCACCCTTGCCCCCATCTGGGTGCGCAAAATGCCCAAGGACGAGGCTGAGGACGTCGCCATGAGCTTCCTCACCCGCGTCAAAATCCCCGAACAGGCCAAGAAATACCCCGGCCAGCTCTCCGGCGGCCAACAACAACGCGTCGCCATCGCCCGCGCCCTCTGCATGCGCCCGAAAATCATGCTCTTCGACGAACCCACCTCCGCCCTCGATCCGGAAATGATCAAGGAAGTACTGGACGTCATGATCGAACTCGCGGAAAGCGGCATGACCATGGTCTGCGTCACCCACGAAATGGGTTTTGCAAGACAGGTCGCCGACCGAGTGGTCTTCATGGACAGAGGAGAAATCGTCGAAAGCGGCACACCAACCCGCATGTTCGAAGACCCCCAAACCGACCGCCTCAAACTGTTCCTCTCCCAGATCCTGCGCGGGCACTGAGAGGGCGAAAGGAAGGAAGGCGGGGGCTTTGCCCCTCGACCCCACCAAGGGCTGGGCCCTTGGAACCCATCACTAAAGGCATGTGGGCTTACGAAGAGAGGGGCTGAGGGGATGTTTCAACATCTCCTCAGCCCCTCTCTTCGTAAGCCCACCTCTTAAGCGGAAGGTTTCCAAAGGCTTAGCCTTTGGCGGGTCCAGGGCAGAGCCCTGGCGTTCCCTTCCTTCACCCCCGCAGCGCCCGATCCAGATCGGCGTAGAGGTCGTCGGGGTCTTCCATGCCGCAGGAGAGGCGCAGCAGGTCGGTCGGGCAGGGTGATCCAGCGCCTTCGATCGAGGCGCGGTGCTCGATCAGGCTTTCTACGCCACCGAGCGAGGTGGCGCGCTTCCACAGAGTGATTTTGGCCGCGGCGTCGATCGCGGCCTGCTCGCCGCCGCGGACGCGGATGGAGAGCATGCCGCCGAAGCCGCCCTTCATCTGACGGAGGGCCACGGCATGGCCGGCGTGCGAGGGCAGCCCGGGGTAGAGCACTTCGGCGATGTTGGGGTGATTCATGAACCGGGTGGCGAGGTCCATGGCGGTGGTGCAGGCGGTGCGGACGCGCAGGTCGAGCGTGCGCATGCCGCGGATCAGCAGGTAGGCTTCGAGCGGCCCGAGGATCTGCCCGAGGATGCTGCGGGTGCGGCGGATGCGGGTCCAGAACTCATCGGCGGCGTTGGTGGCGAGCGCGCCGGCGATGACGTCGGAGTGCCCGTTCAGGTACTTCGTCGCGGAGTGCATGACGATATCGGCGCCATGTTCGAGCGGCCGCGAGAGGAACGGTGTCGCGCAGGTGCTGTCCACGGCGACGCGCGCGCCGGCGGCGTGGGCCAGGTCGGAGATCGCGCGGATATCGGACAGCGACCACAGCGGGTTCGACGGTGTTTCGAGCCACACCAGCTTGGTCTCGCCAGGCCGAAGCGCCGCCCGCACGGCTTCGACGTCGGCGGTATCGACCAGCTCGATCTTCAGCCCCCAGTCCGTCGCCTCATGCAGCAGCCAGTGCCTCAGGCCCCAGTACATCACCTCGGGCGCGATCACATGGTCGCCCGGCTTGAGCGAGAGGAACACCGCCGTCGCCGCCGACATGCCGGAACCCAGCACTATCGCGGCCTCGGCCCCTTCGAGCATGGCGATCACCGCCTCCGCCTCGCGCACGGTGACGTTGTCCGGCCGGCCGTAGATGTTGCCGGTGCGATATTGGTTGTCGGGGTCGCGGATGAACGTGGTGGCGAGATGGATCGGCGGCACCACGGCGCGGCTGGCTTCGTCGATATGGCCGAGCGCTTGTGCGGCGAGGGTGCGGCGGGTCCAGGCGGGATTGGATGTGCTTGTCATGGCCGCCGTTCTAGCCGATCCCTCTCCGCCTGCCACCACCCGGATCCTCCGCATGCGCCTGCTCTGCCATGTCCTCCTGCTCGCCCTGTCGTTCATCGGCACCGCATCGGCCGAGCCCTGGCAGGTTCCCGTGTTGGTCTACCACCGTTTCCACCCGACAACGGCGAGTTCCGCCACGGTCGTCACCACGCCGCTGTTCACCCGCCAGATGGAGGCGATCGCGGCCGCCGGCATTCCCGTCATACCGCTTCGCGCCCTGCTCGACGGTCGCCCGATCCCCCCCCACGCGATTGTGATCACCGCCGATGACGGCCACAGCTCGGTCTACACCGAGATGTTTCCCGTCCTCCGCCGCCTGAACTTCCCCGCCACCCTCTTCCTCAACCCGCCGGCCCTCGGCCACGGCAGCTACCTCAGCTGGGCCCAGATCGAGGAGATGCGGGCAAGCGGCCTCATCGAGGCCGAGCCACACACCATGACCCACCCCGATTTCCGCGCCGAACGGTCACGACGCACGCCGGAGGAGTTTTTCGCGCTTGTCACGCGTGAACTGACCGGCTCGCGGGAGGTGCTGCGCACCCGCCTTCACACCCCCGCCGACATCCTCGCGTGGCCCTTTGGCATCCACGACCCCTCGCTCGAGGCCGCCGCCGCGGCCGCCGGCTACCGCGCCGCTTTCGCTCTCGGTGGCCGCCCAGCACGCGAGGATGAGACACCCTTCGCCTTCTCCCGCTACCAGGTCTACGAAACCGACGGCCTCGACCGCTTCCGCCAGGTGCTGGCCGGCGTCCCGCGCGGTTCCCGCCGGTAACCGCCCGCCTCTGTCCTGCCCGCCCCTCCGATCGCCTCTCGACGTCGCGTCAACAATGTCGCAGGCTATCGGAAACAAACGAACTGGAGGGAACGGACATGAAATTCACATGGTTCAATCTGATGCCCTGGCCCGATCTGCCGGACGATTTCCGGGAGACCAATCGGTCGGTCTGGGTCGACATCGATCAGGCCCTTTTCGACCCCGCCCGCTGCCACGAGGTCTACGCCGACTATCTCGATCTCCTCGAGTATGCCGACCAGCTCGGCTACGACGGCGTGGGCATCAACGAGCATCACCAGAACGGCTACGGCCTGATGCCCTCCCCCAACATCATGGCCGCGACCCTCGCCCGCCGCACCTCGAAGGCCGCGGTCGTCGTCCTCGGCAACTCCATCGCGCTCTACAATCCGCCGCTGCGGGTCGCCGAAGAGTTCGCCATGCTCGACATCCTCACCGGCGGCCGCTTCGTCGGCGGCTTCCCGGTCGGCACCTCGATGGACACCAATTTCTGCTACGGCACCATCCCGGGCCTGACCCGCGAGAAATACGCCGAGGCGCATGAGCTGATCATCCGCGCCTGGACCGAGAAGAAGCCCTTCGCCTTCAATGGCCGCTACACCAAGCTCCGCCACGTCAACATCTGGCCGAACGTCCTGCAGACCCCCCACCCGCCGATCCATATCCCCGGCGGCGGCTCGGTCGAGACCTACGACTTCTGCGTCGACAACACCTATTCCTATTCCTACCTCAGCTTCTCCGGCTACCTCCGCGCCAAGGCCCTGATGGACGGCTACTGGAAGCGCGTCGCCGAGCGTGGCGTCGACAATTCCCCCTATCGCGCCGGCTTCGCCCAGACCGTCTTCGTTGCCGAAACCGACGAGGAGGCCGAGCGCCTCTATTCCGAGCACGCGTTCTATTTCTACAATCGCTGCCTGCATGTTTACCCGGGCTTCGCCGACGCGCCCGGCTACCGCACCATCAAGACCATCCAGACCGGCGCGCTGAACCAATACATGCGCCCGACCTACACCAACCTCACCTGGAAGGACCTGGTCGACGGCGGCTACATCATCGCCGGCTCGCCCGAGACGGTGCGCCAGCGTTTCGAGGAGCTGATCAAGGGCCTCCACGTCGGCAACATCTTCCTGCTGATGCATGTCGGCAACATGCCCAAGGACAAGTGCGCCTATTCCACGCGCCTGTTCGCCGAGAAGGTCATGCCGCACCTCCAGAACATGTGGCCCGAATACGCCGACGACGGCCGCTTCTGGTGCAAGCCCCTCGCCCACCGCGCCACCCCCGCCCCCCTCGGCGCCGCCCCCCAGATGGTTCCCGCGAAATGATCACGTCTCGCAAAATCGAAACCCGCGCCGCCACCGTCAACGTCCTCGAAGGCGGCGAGGGGCCTGACCTCCTCTTCCTCCATTCCGCCGGCGGCATCACCGCGGAGAACCCCTTCCTCAACGCGCTGGCCAAGTCCTACCACGTCTACGCACCGCAGCTCCCCGGCTACGGCGACAGCGGCGACAGCGACAACATCCACGACATGCTCGAGGTCACACTCCACACCTTCGACGTCCTCGAGCTCCTCGGCCTCAACAAGCCCCTCCTCGTCGGCCACTCCCTCGGCGGCATGATCGCCGCCGAAATGGCTGCCATCGCCCCCAACGACATCGACCGGATGGCCCTCATCTGCCCCGCCGGCATCTGGCTCGACGCCCATCCGGTGCCGGACATCTTCACCCTCCTGCCCCGCCAATTTCCCGAATACATGTTCCATGACGCCGAGGCCGGCCGCGCCATGATGGCGGCGGGCCAGGGCGGCAACATGAACGACCCCGCCTTCCTCATCCCCTTCCTCGTCACCAACGCCCGCCAGCTCGGCATGGCCGGCAAGTTCCTCTTCCCCATCCCCGAGCGCGGCCTCAAGGATCGCATCCACCGCATCAAGGCCCGCACGGTCCTGGTCTGGGGCGCGTCCGACAAACTCTTCCCCGCCCCCTACGCCCACGCCTGGAAAGACAGCATCGCCAAGTCCGAGCTCGTCATCATCCCCGAGGCCGGCCACATGGTGCCCGTCGAAAAAACCGACGCCACCCTCGCCGCCATCGCCCGCCTGCGTTGAGGAACACCGAATGATCTACGATCTCGTCCTGCGCGGCGGCACCGTCTACGACGGCACCGGCGCCGCCCCCATCGAAGCCGACGTCGCCGTCACCAACGGCCGCATCGCCGCCGTCGGCAAGAACCTGGCCGCGGGGAAGGACGAGATCGACGCCACCGGAAAAATCGTCACCCCCGGCTTCGTCGACATCCACACCCACTACGACGGCCAGGCCATCTGGGACTCTCACCTCGCCCCCTCCGCCTGGCACGGCGTCACCACCGCCGTCATGGGCAACTGCGGCGTCGGCTTCGCCCCCGTCCGCGTCGGCGATCGCGACAAGCTCATCGAGCTGATGGAGGGGGTCGAGGACATCCCCGGCCCCGCGCTGCATGAAGGCCTCGACTTCAAATGGGAGACCTTCGGCGAATACCTCGACGCCCTCGACCGCAAACCCCGCGACATCGATATCTGCGCCCAGCTCCCTCACGCGGCGCTGCGCGTCTACGTCATGGGCGACCGCGCCATCCGCCTCGAAGCCGCCAACCCGCAAGACATCGCCCAGATGCGCCGCCTCACCGAGGAAGCCATGCGCGCCGGCGCCTTCGGCTTCTCCACCTCGCGCACCCTCAGCCACAAAACCCTCAAGGGCGACTCAACCCCCACCCTCAAAGCCACCGAGGAAGAACTCCTCGGCATCGCGCTCGGCATCAAGGACGCCGGCTCCGGCATGATCGAAATGGTCTCCGACTGGAACACGCCGGACGTCGAGACCGAATTCGCCATGGTCCGCCGCATCGTCGCCGCCTCCGGCCGCCCCCTCGTCTTCTCGCTCGGCCAACGCCACGACCGCCCCGAAGCCTACAAGAAACTCCTCGCCTTCTCCGATAAAGCCGCCGCCGAAGGCCTCAACATCCGCCCCGTCTTCCCCCCCCGCCCCATCGGCATCCTCTTCGGCCTGCTCGGCAGCCAGAACCCCTTCACCGGCACCCCCACCTACAAAACTATCGCCCACCTCCCCGCCAAGGAACGCGCGGCCGCCATGCGCGACCCCGCCACCCGCGCCGCCATCCTCGGCGAAGACCCCTACGAAGGCTCCAACTTCCCCCTCATCCGCCGCCTCAGCTTCGAACGCATGTTCCCCTTCGGCGAACCCCTCAACTACGAACCCGCCCAGTCCGCCTCCATCACCGCCATCGCCGCCCGCGAAGGCCGCACCGCCGCCGAAGTCGCCTACGACCTCCTCACCGCCGACGACGGCCAGAACTTCATCTTTGCCCCCCTCGTCAACTTCGCCGACTACACGCTGGACGCCTGCCGCGAAATGCTCAGCCACCGCAACGCCATCGTCGGCCTCTCCGACGGCGGCGCCCATGTCGGCTTCATCTCCGACGGCAGCTTCCCAACCTACCTCCTGACCTACTGGGGCCGCGACCGAGCGCACGGCCGCCTCCCCCTCGCCGAACTCATCCGCCGCCAAACCTCCGACACCGCCCACGCCGTCGGCCTCCACGACCGCGGAACCATCGCCCCCGGCCTGCGCGCCGACCTCAACGTCATCGACTACACCACCCTCGCCCTCGAACGCCCCATCATGCGCTTCGACCTCCCCGCCGGCGGCCGCCGCCTCCTCCAACCCGCCCGCGGCTACACCGCCACCATCGTCGCCGGCCAAATCACCTACCGCGACGGCACACCCACGGGCGCACTCCCTGGCCGCCTGGTGCGCGGGCCACAGGCAGCGTAAGGCAAGCGAAAGGCTCCGCCGGCCAAGGGCCGAGAGGCCCTTGGAACCCACAAATTCACGTGGCTGAAGAACCAGTCTTCAGCTGCTAACGTCCTTCTTAGCGCCGCAGGCAGTCAATCATTGCGACCGTCCGAACGGGCGTGCAGTCGCAATGATCTGATTGGCTTCGCCACCGATCGCGGCGAGATCGTGGGATATCAACTGAAGGCCGCTGATCCAGCCAAGAGTTGGATGGGGTTCAAAGGGCCTCCAGGCCCTTTGCCGGCGGAGCCTTGCCTAACTTAAATCGGATCCAGAACCACAACCGGGATTTCCCGATTCACCGCCTTCACCTGATAGTCCGCAAACGGCGGCCAGATCGCCACTGCTTTCGGCCAGATCGCCGCGCGTTCGTCGCCGGCGGCGGTGCGGGCTTTCACCTTCATTTTCTTGGTGCCAACCTGGATTTCCGCTTCCGGGTTCGCCAGCAGGTTGCGGTACCAGCCGGGGTGTGCCGGTGCGCCGCCTTTGGAGGCGATGACGAAGTAGCTGTTGCCGGTTTCGCCGTAGAACAGCGGGAAGATGTAGCGTTCGCCGGATTTGCGGCCGGTGGTGATCAGCAGCAGCGACGGGACCGACATCTTCGGCACGTTGGGATTTTCGATGGTGTACATGTGGCCGTCGGTGCCACCGCTGGAGAGGTAGCGGGCGACGTGGTCGAGCATCCACTGCGGCAGGTTCGGGGCGACTTTGGCTTCGGACATTTTGGTCTCCGGGTGGGAGGTGATGGTGCAATCTCTCATGCCGGCGCCGTTATGGGAACTCGGGCGGCGGCTTGCGCCGGCCTGGTCGGGTCCAGAGCACGCCGGGATAGCCTTTGAGCGGAACGAGGGGTTCGTTGCGATAGGCCCAGTCGGGCGATTGATCGAGCCCGACGTGATAGCGAGGTTCGCGGCCGGTGCGCGTGGTGAACAGGCTGCGTGGCAGGTTCACCATTTTCGGCGAGTGGCCGCGCTCGAACAGAATGGGCGTGCCGCAGCGCGCGCAGAAGCTGCGGGTGGTGGAATTGGTTTCGAAGCGGGTGAGCTGGTCGGCGCCCTGGGTGATTCTGACTTTGCTTTTCCAGCAGCCGACATAGGTCGCGTAGGCGGCGCCTTGGGCCTGGCGGGTTGGTTGGGAGTGGTCGTGCCAGGCCCAGAAGGCGGGGAAGTCGAATTCAACATGGATGTCGCCGCAGACGCATCGGCCGCGGACGGTGGGGGATTTCGTTGCGCTCATGCGGCCTAGAATTTTTCGACCCAGGGCCGCAGCTCGACCTCCCAGCTCCAGGCGCTGCGGTGCTGGTGCATGACGTGCCAGTAGGTCTCGGCGATGGCGTCGGGTTCCAGCAGGCTGTCCGGGGACTCGTTCGGCGTCGGCCGGGCGTCGCTGCGGATGCCGCCGTCGATGACGAAGTGGGCGACGTGGATGCCCTGCGGGGAGAGTTCACGGGCCATTGATTGGGCGAGGCCGCGCAGTGCGAATTTGCCCATGGCGAAGCTCGATGAGTTGGCGAAACCTTTGACCCCCGCGGTGGCGCCGCTGAGCAGGATCGCGCCCCTGCCCTGCTTGAGCATCCGCCGCGCCGCCTGCTGGGCGACGAGGAAGGCGCCGAAAGCGCTGATCTGGATGGCGCGCTGCACGTCGGCGGGATCGAGATCCACGACCGGTCCGCGGGTGCGGTTCGAGGCGTTGTAGACGACGACGTCCGGTGTGCCGTGTTTGGCTTCGACGTCGGCGAAGAGTTTCGCCACCGCCTCGGGGTCCGAGGCGTCGCAGGCATGGGCCGAGGCGCCGGTTTCCGTGCAGAGGGCGGCGAGCTTGTCGGTGCGCCTTGCGGCGACTGCGACAGCGATGCCGTTTTTCGCGAACAGCCGGGCGAGCGAGGCCGACAGGCCGGGGCCGGTGCCGACGATCAGGGCGGTGCGGTAGGTCTCGGGCATAGGCTTCTCCTCGTGACGCTGGCATTCGCGGGCGGCTGACCTTACGCTCCCCCGCAGGAAACGCGAAAGGACGGGCACATGGAGACGGAAACCCTCGGGCGGCTCGATATCATCTCGGATGCCATCTGCCCCTGGTGCTGGGTCGGCAAGAAGCAGCTGGAGCGCGCTTTGCCGATGCTCGCCGAGGAAGGGCTGCGCTTCGAGGTGCATTGGCACCCCTTCCAGCTCAATCCCGACATGCCCGTCGAGGGTGTCGACCGCACTGCCTATCGCCTGCAGAAATTCGGCAGCCCGGAGCGGATGCGCGAGATCGATGCCCGGGTGTCCGAGGCCGGCGCCGCGGTCGGGCTCAACTTCCGCCATGACCTGATGCTGCGAACGCCGAACACGATTGCCGCCCATCGGGTGATCCGTCTCGCCGACGAGTTCGGGGTTCAGGATGCGGTGGTCGAGGCGCTGTTCCGCGGCTTCTTCTCGGAAGGGCGCGACATCGGCGATGCCGGGACGCTGACGGAAATCGCCGGGTCCGCAGGCATGTCGAGCGCCCGGGTGGCGGCGATGCTGGCCTCCGAGGAGGGCTTGCAGGAAGTGCTGGCCGAGGATGCGATGGCGCGGCGGTCGGGCATCAACGGGGTGCCGTGCTTCACGATGAAGGGGCATGTGCTGTTCTCCGGCGCCGTGCCGGCCGACACGATGGCCGAGGCGTTCGGCAAGGCCTGGCGCATCCTCAGCCGCGAAGCCGCCTGAGCTTGCGGCCGGTCCTCCGCGTCGAGGGCTTGTCGGTCGCGTTCGACCATCCGCTCGGGTTGGTCAGGGCGGTCGACGACGTCTCCTTCGCGCTGCGGCCGCGCGAGCGCTTCGGGCTGGCCGGCGAGTCCGGCTCGGGCAAGTCGACCATGGCGCTGTCGATCCTGCGCATGATCAAGCCGCCGGGCCGGATCGATGGCGGCAAGGTCTGGCTCGAGGATACCCAGCTCTCGGAACTGTCGATCGAGGCGATGCGGCAGCTGCGGTTGCAGGGCCTGGCGATGGTGCCGCAGGGGGCGATGAACTCGCTCAACCCCGTGCTGCGCATCGGCGACCAGATCAACGATGCCTTCGTCGATCATGGAGTGGCGCTCAGCAAGGATGCGGCCAGGGCGCGGATCGACGAACTGCTGCGTACCGTCGGGCTGAAGCCTGAGGTGGCCCGGTTGTATCCGCATGAACTGTCGGGCGGCATGAAGCAGCGGGCCTGCATCGCCATTGCCATCTGCCTGAACCCCAAGGTGATCATCGCCGACGAGCCCACCAGCGCGCTCGATGTGGTGGTGCAGCTGCAGGTGATGCAGACGCTCGCCCGCGTGCAGGAATCGCTGGGGGCGGCGATCATTCTGGTCGGGCATGACATGGGGCTGATGGCGCAGTTCGTCGATCGGCTCGGCGTCATGTATGCGGGCCGCCTCGTCGAGGTGGCGCCGATCGCCGACATCATCACGCGGCCGCGGCATCCCTATACCAAGGCGCTGATTTCCAGCCTGCCGTCGCTGGAGAAGAAGGCGCCGATGACGGGTATCCCGGGCCTCGCGCCCTTGCTGCGCGACCTGCCGCCGGGCTGCGCGTTTCACCCACGCTGCACCGCGGCGGTGGCTCGCTGCCGGGCGGAGAAGCCGCTGGTCCGCGCGATGGGCGAGGACACGACGGTGGCGTGTCACCTGGTGGACGATCCGGCATGAGCGCGCTGATCCAGGCCGATGCTGTCAGCAAAAGGTTCGCCGCCAGCGGGTTCACCGGCGAGGGCACGCTGGCGCTGGATACCATCACGCTGGCGATCGATCCGGCGCGTCCGTCGATCACCGCAGTGGTGGGTGAGAGCGGATCGGGCAAGACGACGCTGGCGCGCATTCTGCTGGGGCTGATCGCGCCGACATCGGGAAAGGTGCTGTACCAGGGCGAGGATTTGCAGACCCTGCCGTCGGCCCGGCGGCAGCAGTTTCGCCGCGACGTGCAGGCGGTGTTTCAGGATCCCTACGAGGTCTACAACCCGTTCTATCGCGTCGACCATGTGCTGACGACGCCGGTGCGGAACTTCAAGCTGGCGGCATCGAAGGCCGAGGGGCGGCATCTCATCGAGGAATCGCTGCGCGCGGTGGGGCTGCGGCCGGAGGAGATTCTTGGGCGCTATCCGCATCAGCTGAGCGGCGGGCAGCGGCAGCGGATCATGGTGGCGCGGGCGCTGCTGATGCGGCCGAAGCTGATCGTGGCGGATGAGCCGGTGTCGATGGTGGATGCCTCGCTGCGGGCGACGATCCTGGGCTCGCTGCGCAAGCTCAACGAGGAGATGGGGATTTCCATCATCTACATCACGCATGATCTCGCCACCGCCTATCAGGTGAGCGACAGCATCCTGGTGATGTATCGCGCCGCCGTGGTGGAGGCAGGGGATGTCGAGCGCGTGGTGCGGCATCCGCAGCATCCCTATACGCAGAAGCTGATCGCCTCGATCCCGCAGGTGGACACGGAGCGGGGCTGGCTGGGCGGGGGCGAGGAGAGCGGGCTCGGGGTGAATGTCGGCGGCTGCCGGTTCGCGCCGCGCTGCCCCTTCGCCGAGGCGGCGTGTGCCCGGGCGGTGCCGCCGCTGCTGCGGACGGAGACAGCGCGGGCGGTGGCGTGCATCCGCCATGCGGGGCCACCGCTGGAGGATCTCGCGGGCGTGCTGGCGCCGGCGGCGATGGCCTGAGGAGGAGTTGATGACATACCGGGTCGGCGTGATCGGGTTCGCGCATATGCATGTGAACGAGCTGGTCGACCGGTTCATCGCGACGGGGCGGGCGGAGATCGTGGCCTGCGCCGATACGGTGTCGGCGGTGCCGTCGCTGACGACGGTGGAGGGGAGCCGGCGGGCGAACCTGGCGCGGACCTTGGCGGGGCCGGGGTCGCCGCGGGGGTATGACGACTATCGGACAATGCTCGCCGAAGAGCGGCTGGATATCGTGATCATGTGTCCGGAGATTTCGGTGCACGCCGAGGTGGCCGAGGCGATCGCGGCCGCCGGGGCACACATCGTGACGGAGAAGCCGATGGCGGCGACGCTGGCCGATGGGCGGCGGATGGCGGCGGCGGCGGAGCGCGCGGGGGTGGCGCTGGTGACGAACTGGCCGATCACCTGGCGGCCGGCGATACGGCGGGTGAAGGCGCTGCTGGAGGAAGGGGCGATCGGGGAGGTGTTCGGGTTTCGCTGGCGCAACGGGGCGTCGCTGGGGCCGCTGGCGCATGGGAGCACGCATCCGGGGAATACGGTGATCGGGCTCGTGTCGAACGCCGAGAAGGCCGCGGAGTGGTGGCATCGGGCGGACCAGGGGGGCGGGGCGCTGCTGGATTATTGCTGCTACGGGGCTTGTTTATCGTCGTGGTTTCTCGAGGGGGCGCCGGTTTCGGTGCAGGGGATGAAGGCGAATTTCATGAGCCCGGGGGATGCGGACGATAGCGCGACGTTGCTGATCCGGTATCCGCAGGCGATGGCGGTGCTGGAGGCGAGCTGGACCACTTTCCACAATGGGCTGCCGAACGGACCGATCATTCATGGGACGCATGGAACGATCGTGGTGGATGGGCAGGAGGTGCTGATCTACGGGGAGCGGGGCGCGGCGACGCCGAGCCGGATCGAGAAGGGGGAGGCGTTGCCGGTGGGGCGGGCGGCGTTGGGGGAGGAGGTGTTGCACCATATCGAGACCGGGGAGGCGCTGCATCCGACGCTGGATGTGCCGATGAATCTGGCGGCCGTCGCGATCCTGGATGCGGGAGCGAAATCGGCAGCGAGCGGGAAGGCGGAGGCTGTCGGGCCGTGATCCGCGTTGGGGCGATCGGGTATGGCGACATCGCGCAGCGGCGGCATTTTCCGCAGCTGAAGGAACTCGCCGGGCGGGCGGAGCTGGTGGGGATCAGCGGGCGCGATCGGGGGAGGATGGCGGAGGTGGCGGGGCGGTTCGGGTGTCGTTGCTATGGCGATGCGAGCGAGATGCTGGCGGATCCTTCGATCGACGCGGTTCTGGTGCTAACGCCGCCGGAGAGCCATGCGGACTTTGCCGAAATGGCGGTGCGGGCCGGGAAGCATGTGATGGTGGAGAAGCCGCTGGTGCGCTCGGTCGACGAGGCGTTGCGGCTGCGGGCGGCGGTGAGGGAGGGGAAGACGTTTTTCGCGCTGCCGCATGTGAAGACGGCGGAGCATGGGCTGGTGGAGGGGCTGATCCGCGGCGGGGCGGTGGGGCAGGTGACGCTGGTGGAAAACCATCGGGGGCATCGGGGGCCGACACACGCGGGATGGTTCTATGATCGGAAACTCGCCGGCGGAGGTATGCTGATCGATCTCGGGATTTATCAGCTGACGGCGATGGCGCATTTGTTCGGCCCGGCGGTGCGCATGGCGGCGTCGTGCGCGACAGTGTTCGCGACACGGACCTTGGATGACGGCTCGGTGGTGCGGCCCGATGTCGAGGACAGCGCGGTGATCGCGCTGGAAATGAAAAGCGGCATCGCAGTCAGCGTAATCGCGAACTGGAACGGGAGCCTCTCGCACCACGCGACGCGGGGGCGAGTGATCGTGACGGGGCGGGAGGGGATGCTTCATTTCGGGGTGGCGGATGGGGCAGTGTACATCTATCGACCGGATGGAGACTACAGCGGGTTGCCAGTGGGGGCAGAGCCGGCACCGTTCGACGGATACGCATGCCGGCGGTTGAGGGTGCCTCAGTGGGGAGCCGCGGTGTCGCTGGTGGGCGCGTTCGTCCAGATGATCGAGGCTGAGGAGTCCGGAGTGCGCGGGCTCGATATCCAGGTACACGTCATGGATATGGTGGCGGCAGCGTATGCGGGGGGCGGGACGGTAGAATTGCCCGCACGGTTTTGAGAGTTACCTCAATGATTGCAAAACTCGCTTAATGAAGGCGCGCTGGCTCGGGCCGAAGACGGTGCAGAGCGAACGGTCGAAACTGTTTTGGGCGAGCTTGCGAAGCCACCTGGTTTCATGTCGAGGGCGCGGCTTGCGTCTGGACTTTTGCGGCCAGACCGTGGAGCGTCGGCAGGATGTCGATCCTGTCGTCCGAGATGTCTTGTCTGCGTGCTGACGCGGCTGCTGCTGCCTTCGATGGGCATGGCGGGGTACGGAGGTTGGCGTGGGTGGAAGGGGTGGCCGAGGGGTCGGTGGTCGCCACGGCGGGTGGCACGCGGCCGGTGGAGGCAGTTCGGGTGGGGGATGAGGTCGCGTGTGCGGTGGGCGGTCTCGCGGCGGTGGTTCGGGTGGAGCGGCGGCAGTTCGATCGAGACGCGTTGCGGCGCGATCCGGGATACCGGGCGGTGGTGATCGCAGCCGGGGCATTCGGCGCGGGGCTGCCGGAAGCCGACGTGCGCCTGGCGCCGGACCAGGCGGTCGCCATGGGCGGATGCATGGCGCCGGCGCGGTTGCTGGTGAATGGCGCGACAATCGCCGTGGACGAGGGCACGGGGCCGGTCACGTATGTGCGCCTGATGCTCGCAGGCGGTGGCGGCGTGATGGCAGCAGGGCTGCAGTGTCGCCCGGGTGGGCCGACGTGGACGATGCGCGCCGCGGTGGCTCTGCGTGGAGAGGTGGATCGACGTGCGCTGAGGGGCGCTGGTGTGTTGACCGGGATGGTAGAGGCCGCCGGGACGACGCAGGTGGTCGGCTGGGTACGTGACGGGCAACGAGCCAGTGTTGCGGTGCCGATTGAGGCACGCATCGACGGGGAGCCCGTGGCGTGGGGGTTTGCGGATCAGCGGCGGCCAGACTTGGACATGGCGGGTATGGGGAACTGCGGGTTTGCCTTGCGTTTTCCCCCGCCATCTATAGGGACCAGCCGATGGTTGTCGGTACGACGGGCGAGCGACGGGGCAGAGCTCCCGGGGTCGCCAGTGTTGCTGGCAACGGGATTTTCGAATGGGCCGAAAATAGGGCATATCCTGGGAATGGCAGTGAACTCGGCGACTGACGCCGCCGCGCGGGTCGATATCGCGCGGAGCCTATTTGCGACGGTTGATCGTTTGACGGCGGCGCGTCCGCCAGGTGGGATCGCATGAAGGATTGGCTCGGTGTTTTTCTGCCGCTTTGGGCGGTAGGGACGGTGGCTTGGATCATCGCAGGGTTCGTGATGGTGCCAGAATCGTTCCGGCGGCCGGTGCTCTACAGCGCCAATGGCGTATGGACGACACGCGGCTATGACTTGGTGAATATCGATTGGGAGGTGGCGCGGGCGCTTGCCATCGTCCTGGGTCCCCCGATCGTGATCCTGATTGTGGCCTTGACGATTGTGTTGTGTGAATCGCTTTGGGGGAAGCAGCATCCGCGTAAGATCTGAGGCGTGGCCATGAAAGGGACGATAATGTCGACTACGGACGGATTCGTGCGTCCGGAGCATCTCGTCGATACGGCGTGGCTGGCAGCGCATCTGCGAGATCCCGCGGTGCGCATCATCGACTGTACAACGCACCTGATTCCCAAACAACCACATGGCTATGACGTGCGGGCCGGGCTCGCGGAGTTTCTTGCCGGGCATGTGCCGGGGGCGCGATTTGTCGATCTGCAGGCGGAATTGTCGGATACGACGAGTGCGTTGCGGTTCATGACGCCGACGCCGGCAGCCTTTGCGGCCGCGATGGGGCGGTTGGGGATCACGCCGGCGACCAGGGTGGTATTCTACAGCACGGCGAATGCCTGGTGGGCGACGCGGGGGTGGTGGCTGCTGCAGCATTTCGGGCATGAGAATGCGGCGGTGCTGGATGGCGGTTTCCAGAAATGGCAGGCCGAAGGCCGGACGATCGCAACCGGGGCGGCGGGCCCTGTGGCCGCGACGGCTTATCCGGTGCCGGTGCCGCGCGGGCTGATGGTGGGCAAGGAGGAGGTGCTGCGCGCGGTGGGTGATGGGGCGGTGTGCACGCTGAACGCGCTGCGCCCGGAGCAGCATGCGGGCGTGGGCGGGGTGCATTACGGGCGGCCGGGGCGGATCAAGGGGAGCGTGAATGTGCCGGCGATGCATCTGCTCGATCCCGCGACGAATGCGCTGCTGCCGGCGGGGACGCTGCGGGAGATGTTCGGCGCGGTGGGGGCGCTCGATCGGCCGGTGCTCATCTATTGCGGCGGCGGGATCGCGGCGAGCGCGGATGCCTGGGCGCTGACGATGCTGGGGCATGACAACGTGCGGATCTATGACGCCTCGCTGTCGGAATGGGTGGCGGATGCGTCGTTGCCGATGGAGACGGACTAGCCCACTCCGCGGACGACGGTGATGGGTTCGGCCGGGGGTGGCGGGCGGTCGCGCAGGCGGAGGCCCTTGGCGAGCATCTTCAGCGCCTCCCAGTGGATGCCGCCGACGACTTTGAGGGCGAGCAGCGGGTAGCGCAGGACGGTCGCGAGGATCGTGCGGTCGGTCAGCGGGCGGGCGGTGCCGGTGAAGTTGGCGGTGATCAGGGTTCCCTGGGCGTCGGAGCCGCGGACGGTGATGGAGACGTCGTCCTGCGGGGGGCGCACGACGAAATTGTAGGTCATGTCCATGTCCATGAAGGGCGAGACGTAGAAGCCCTTGGCGCAGGCCTGGCGGATGGGACGTGCGGCGTCGTCGACGGGGATGAGGTAGGCGTGGCGCTGGCCGAAGGTGTTGTTCACTTCGTAGAGAATGGCCGCGAGCGTGCCGTCGGGGCGGTGACAGAAGAAGGTGCTCAGCGGGTTGAAGACGCAGCCGAGGACGCGGGGGTAGCAGAGGACGCGGATGGGGCCGCCGGCGTCGATGCCGGCGGCGCGGAGGTGGGATTCGATCTGGTCGCGCAAGGGCGTGGCGGAGCCGTCGCCGTGGTCGCGGGCGTGGAAGGAGAGGAGGTTGAAGCGGCCGGCGGAGAAGAGACGCAGCCGCTGGTGGAGGGTGGGGAGCTCTTCGAGGTCGAGGAAGAGGGTGTAGACGCGGTAGGCGAGCTCGTGCCGGCGCGGACGGGTGCGGGTGTGGGTGACGAGGCCCGGGTAGAGGGCGGAGACGATGGGGGTCATGCGACCGGCTCGGCGGTGGGCGCGTGGGGGCGGACGTGGATGCGGCCGGACTCGTCGGGGACGGACCAGGGGCGGCGGACGGCGCCGAGCTGTTCGGCGGCGGCGAGGCCGGCTTGCAAGCCGTCTTCGTGGAAGCCGGCGCCGAACCAGGCGCCGGCGAACCAGGTGTGGCGCTGGCCTTGCAGGGACCACAGGTCGCGCTGGGCGCGGACGGCGGCGGCGTCGAAGATGGGGTGGGCGAATTCCTGGCGGTGGATGACGCTGTCCGGCCGCGGGGGCGTGGTGGGATTGAGGGTGACGAAGAGGTCGGAGCCGGGGATGCCCTGGAGCGTGTTCATCCAGTAGGTGACGCAGGGCATGGCGGGGTCGGCGTGGCCGTCGCGGATGGTGCGGCCGAGGTAGTTCCAGCTGGCCCAGGCGGCGCGGCGGCGGGGCATCAGGGTGGGGTCGGTGTGGAGGACGACTTCGTTGGGGCTGGGGCGGAAGGCGCCGAGGAGGGCGCGTTCCTGGGGGGTGGGGGCGTCGAGCATGGCCAGCGCCTGGTGGGCGTGGGTGGCGATGAGGACCTGGTCGAAATGATCGGTTTGGCCGGCGGCGTCGTGGATCGTCACGCCGTCGGCGTGGCGCGCGATGCGGTGGACGCCGGCGTTGGTGCGGATGCGGCCGTCGAGGGGCTTGAGGAGCTCGGCGACGTAGGACTGGGAGCCACCGGCGACGGTGCGCCAGAGGGGGCGGTTGTTGACCTGGAGGAGGCCGTGGTTGTCGCAGAAGCGCAGGAAGGCGGCCGCGGGGTGGGCGCGCATTTCGGCGGTGGGGGCGGACCAGATGGCGGCGGCCATGGGGAGGAGGTGGTCGTGCTGGAAGGCCTCGGAATAACCGTTGCGGTCGAGGTAGGCGCCTAGGGGCTCCAGCGTGTCCCACAATTCGGCGATGTCGCCGGGGGCGACGCGGTAGAAGCGCAGGATGTCGCGGATCATGCGGATGAAGCGGGGGCGCAGGAGGTTGCGCTTCTGCACGAACAGGCCGGGGATGTCGGTGCCGTTGTATTCGAGGCGGCCGTCGTCGAGGGAGACGGCGAAGGACATGGTGGAGGCGCGGGTGGCGACGCCGAGATGGGCGAAGAGGGCGGTGAGGTTGGGGTAGTTGCGTTCGTTGTAGACGATGAAGCCGATGTCGACCGGGCGGCCGTCGGGGGCCTGCATGGTGCAGGAGTGGCCGCCGGCGCGGGGGGCGGATTCATAGACGGTGACGTCGTGCTTCCGGGCGAGGAGCCAGGCGGCGGAGAGGCCGGAAATGCCGGTGCCGACGATCGCGATGCGCTGCCGGGGAGAGGAAAGGTCGAGAGAGGCGCGGATGCCGTCGAATGCCATGCGAGTTACCTGTTGTGCGGCCCGAAAATCGGCCTCGGGCGATATACGGGGGTAGGTGGCGGGCGGATGCACGTAAAGTTTCGTGCAGCGGGCGCATCCGCTTTCGACGGCGGGGCGTATAGGATGGCATGTATGCACAAGCAGTCTCGCACTCGGCGGTGTTCGCGTGGCCTCGGCCGACGGTGTCGGTTCGGCGGCGGAGGGTTGCGGTGAGCGTGCCGGCGGCGCTGTCGCCGGAGGTGCTCGCCGAGCTGATCCGCCGGGTGGCGGAGACGCGGGATCGGGCGGCCTTCGCCGAGCTGTTCTCGCATTTCGCGCCGCGGGTGAAGAGCTACATGCTGAAGCTCGGCGCGCGCGCCGGGGAGGCGGAGGATCTGGCCCAGGAGGCCATGCTGACGGTGTGGCGCAAGGCGGACCGGTTCGATCCCGAGCGGGCCGGGGCGGGGACCTGGGTGTTCACCATCGCGCGCAATCTGCGCATCGACGCGTTGCGGCGGGAGCGGCCGGTCGATTCGATCGATGATAGCGCGGCGGCGGAAGTGGCTGGGGATGACCCGGCGGCGGATGCGATGCTGGCGGCGGCGGAGGCCGAGCGGGCGTTGCGCGATGCGCTGGCCGGGCTGTCGGCGGAGGAGACGAAGCTGGTTCATATGTCGTTCTTCGAGGACAACGCGCACGGCGCGATCAGCCAGATCCTCGGCATGCCGCTCGGCACGGTGAAATCGAAGCTGCGGCGGACGCTGGCGCGATTGCGTTCGGCGCTGGAGGCGACACGATGAGCCAGTCCCATCATCCGAGCGAGGAGACGCTGCTGGCGCATGCCGCGGGGTCGCTCGATGCGGCGTTCCGCGTGGTGGTGGCGACGCATCTGGCGACGTGTGCGGCTTGCCGGGAGACGGTGCTGCAGGCGGAGCGGGTGGGCGGCGCTGTCATGGCCGGGCTCGAGGATGCGCCGATGGCCGAAGGGGCGCTGGCGCGGGTGATGGCGCGGCTCGACGAGCCGGAGCGGGTGGCGCCGGCGGTGGCCGCGCCCGCCGGATTGCCGGCGGCGCTGGCGGGCTACGAGGTCGGCAAGTGGCGCAAGCTGGTGCCGGGGATCGCGATCGCGCCGGTGAGCGGGACGGCGCGGGGGCGGGCGGGGCTGCATCTGCTGCGGCTGGAGCCGGGGGTGCGGCTGGCCGGGCATGGGCATGGCGGGATGGAAATGACGGTGGTGCTGGAAGGCGCCATCGAGGATCGCAGCGGGCGGTATGACGCCGGCGACGTGGCGGAGAATGCGGAGGACGCGCATCACGCGCCGGTGGCGGTGGGGGAGCGGCCCTGCGTGTGCCTGGTCGCGCTGGAGGGGAAGCTGCGGTTCCATCACTGGCTGGTGCGGATGTTGCAGCCGCTGTTCGGCGTGTGATGGCGGGTGGGACGCTGGTGCGGCTGCGGCCGCCGTCGGCGCTGGATCTGATCAATGCGCTGGCGCCGCGTCGGCGTATGCGGTTTGTCGGCGGGCTGTCGTATGGGCCGGGGGCGCGCAACGGGGTGGATCTGTATGTGCCCGAGGGGGCGCGTGGGCCGGTGCCGGTGGTGGTGTTCTACTACGGCGGCGGTTGGGAGAGCGGGGAGCGGGCCGAGTATCGCTTTGTCGGCGCGGCGCTGGCGGCGCGGGGGGTGATGGTGGTGCTGCCGGATTACCGGCTGCATCCCGAGGTGGATTATCGCGGGTTTCTGGCCGATGGGGCGGCGGCGTTCGGCTGGGCGCGTGGCGCGGTTGGCGGGTTTGGCGGCGATGCCGGGCGGATGGTGGCGATGGGGCATTCGGCCGGGGCGTATATCGCGGCGATGCTGGCGCTCGATGGGAGTTGGCTTGGGAGCGCGCGGCCGGATGGGTTGATCGGGCTGGCGGGGCCGTATGACTTCGAGCCGGACACCGCGGTGTTGCAGGCGATTTTTCCGACCGGGGAGCAGCGGCTGGCGGGGATGCCGATCGGGCATGTTGGGCGGGACGCGCCCCCTGCCCTGCTGGTGACCGGGTCGCGCGATCGGACGGTGTCGCCGGGGAATACGATCCGGCTGGCGGCGGCGTTGCGGGCGGCCGGCGGGACGGTGGAGGAGCGGCACTATCGGGGCATCGGGCATCGCCTGGTGATCGGGGCGCTGGCGCGGCCGCTGCAGGTGGCGGCGCCGGTGCTGGCGGATTGCCTGGGGTTCCTGGCGGCGCCGGCGCGGAGGGCGGCGGCATGAGCCTCGGGATGGTGGCGGCGATCGTGGCGCTGGAGCTGTGGGCGGTGATGTCGCTGGCCTGGCTGGTGCAGCGGATGACGGGCAATTCGGGCTGGGTGGACGTGGCCTGGTCGTTCGGGACGGGGATCGCGGGGGTGACGTTCGGGCTCGCCGGCGGCGAGATCGGCTGGCGGCAGGTGGCGGTGGCGGGGCTGGTGGCGGCGTGGTCGCTGCGGCTCGGTGGGCATATCTGGCTGCGGGCGTCGGCGGGGATCGATGATCCGCGCTATGCGGCGTTGCGGGAGGAGTGGGGGGCGGCGTTCGCTTGGCGGCTCTACGTGTTCCTGATGATCCAGGCGGCGGTGGCGTTCGGGCTGGCGGTGTCGATGGGGCTGGCGGCGCGTAATCCGGCGGCGTTCGGGGCGCTGGATGCGGTGGGGATCGTCGTGCTCGTCGTCGCGATCGTCGGCGAGGGGGCGGCGGACGCGCAGCTGCGGCGGTTCAAGGCCGATGCGGGGAACCGCGGGCTGGTGTGCGACGCCGGGCTGTGGGCCTGGTCGCGGCATCCGAACTATTTCTTCGAGTGGCTGGGCTGGGTGGCCTATCCGCTGTTCGCGCTGTCGGGCGGATGGGCTTGGGGCCTGGTGGCGCTCAGCGCGCCGGCGCTGATGTTCTGGACGCTGCGGTATGCCTCGGGCGTGCCGCCGCTGGAGGCGCATATGGCGCGGCGCTACGGCGCGGCCTTCGCCGCCTATGCGGCCCGGGTCAGCGTGTTTTTTCCTCGTCCCCCTCGTGCGGAGATCAAGCCATGAGCCTTGTGTCGACGGCGACTGCCCTGGTCGAGCGGCTGCCCTTGCCGGACCCGGTGACGCGGTTCGGGATTTCGCAGCTGGTGGGGCGGACGCGGCGCAAACTCAGGGGCGACGACCCCGCGGGCGAGCGGGCCTTTGCTGCCGAGATGGCGCGGCGGTCGGTGGCGGAGTTCACCGCGGCGGCGAACGACCAGCACTACGAAGTGCCGGCGGCGTTCTTCGCGCAGGTGCTGGGGCCGCGGCGGAAATACTCGTGCTGCCTCTACGATGGCGGGGCGACGACGTTGGCGGCGGCCGAGGAGCGGGCGCTGGCGGAGACCTGCGCGCATGCCGGGCTCGCCGACGGACAGGCGATCCTGGAGCTCGGCTGCGGCTGGGGGTCGCTGTCGCTGTGGATGGCGGAACACTACCCGGCGGCGCGGATCACCGCGGTGTCGAACTCGCGCTCGCAGCGGGCGTATATCGAGGGCGAGGCGCGGGCGCGGGGGTTTTCGAACCTCACGGTGATCACGGCGGATATGAACGTGTTCACGACCGGGGCGCGGTTCGATCGCGTCGTCTCGGTCGAGATGTTCGAGCATATGTCGAACTGGCGGGAACTGCTGGGGCGGGTGCGCACCTGGCTGGCGCCGGAAGGGCGGATGTTCATGCATGTGTTCACCCACCGCAGCCGGCCCTACCGCTTCGACCACGCCGACCGCGAGGACTGGATCGCGCAGCACTTCTTCACCGGCGGCGTGATGCCGAGCCACGGACTGATCCGGCAATTCTCCGACATTCTTGAGGTCGAGGCGGAGTGGTCGTGGAACGGGGCGCACTACGAGCGGACGGCACTGGACTGGCTGGCGAATTTCGACGCGGATACGGATGCGGTGATGGGCATCCTGCGGGGCGTCTATGGCGCTGACGCGACGTTGTGGGCGCGGCGCTGGCGGTTGTTCTTCCTGGCGACGGCGGGGCTGTTCGGGCATGCCGGGGGGACGGAGTGGGGGGTCAGCCATTATCGTCTGGCGCCGGTTTGACGGGGTGGCGGCGCTATCTCGCTGACGACGACCGGCTGGTGGCCGCGGGCAATCTGCTCGCGGTGACGCTGGCGACGAGCCAGCCGACCTATCCGCTGTATGTGTGGCTGACCGCGGGCGAAGGGGCGTTGCGGGCGTCGGTGGTTTTGCTGGCGGTGCCGTTCTTCCTGCTGGTGCCGCTGCTCGCGCGGCGGAGGCCGATGGGGGCGCGGGTGCTGCTGGTGGGGGTCAGCATCGCGAACACGCTGGTGTGTGCGCGGGTGCTGGGCAGCGAGGCGGGGGTGGAGGCGCTGTTCATGTCGTGCGGGGCGCTGGCGGCGGCATTGTTCCGCGCGAGCGAGCGGTGGGTGATGCTGGTGCTGGTGGGGGCGGCGATCGCGGCCTGGCTGCTGGCCGAGGGGCATCCGGGCGGGTTCTTCAGTGCCGAGGCTTATGCCGGGCTGCGGCGGATGAACGCGGTGAGCGCGATCGCGGTGTGTGGGCTGATCGGCTGGATGGTGCCGCGGCGGTGATCAGGCGGTGATCAGGTGGCTGGGGTCTCGGTGCCTTCCTGGGCTTCGGCGGCGCGCTTGAGGCGCTGGTAGCTGCGGGCGCTGAAGGGGAGCATGCCGAGGTAGATCAGGCCGCCGATGGCCAGCGCCGCCCAGGGGTCGGCGACGAGGAGGGCGAAGTAGATGCCGATGCCGAGCATGGTGGGCAGCACGTATTCGGCGCGCATCTTGAAGTTCTTGAAGCTCCAGACCGGCAGGGTGGAGACCAGGAGGAGGGCGGTGCCGACGAGGACGGCGGCGCAGAAGGTGGGGGAGTGGACGATGGCGAAGAGCCAGTCCCAGCCGAGCGCGGAGGCTTCGAGGCCGGCGAAGAGGGGGAAGAGGACCAGGCCGGCGCCGGCGGGGGCGGGGACGCCGGTGAAGAAGTTGTAGGTGTAGGCGGGGTGGGGGCCGGCATCGATGGCGGCGTTGAAGCGGGCGAGGCGGAGCGCCATGCAGACGGAGAACATCAGGCAGGGGACGAAGCCGAAGCCGCGGGCGGATTGCAGCGTCCAGAGGTAGAGGATGAAGGACGGGGCGACGCCGAAGCAGAGGAAGTCGGCCAGGCTGTCGAATTCGGCGCCGAAGCGGGACGTGGCCTTGAGGAGGCGGGCGATGCGGCCGTCGAGCCCGTCGATGGCGGCGGCGACGAGGATGGCGACGGCGGCGGTGCCGAAGCGGCCTTCGAGGGCCAGGCGCATGCCGGTGAGCCCGGCGCAGAGGCCGAGCATGGTGAGGATGTTGGGGATCATCCGGTTGAAGGATGGGCCCTTGAAGCGGGGGCGCATGCGGGGGCGCAGGCGGCCCTGGAGCTTGCGCATGGAGGCTTCCATCAGCGGGACGGCGCGGGGGCGTTTGCTGTGGAAGCCGCTCATCAGCTGTCGAGCTCCGCGATGACGGTTTCGCCGCCGATCATGGTCTGGCCGTTGACGACGATGGGGCGGACCCCTTCGGGCAGGTAGATGTCGGTGCGGCTGCCGAAGCGGATGATGCCGAAGCGGCCGCCGGCGGTGACGGATTCGCCTTCGCGGACGTCGCAGAGGATGCGGCGCGCGATCAGGCCGGCGATCTGCACGACGGCGATGGAGCGGCCGTCGGCCATGCGGATGGCGAGCGCGTTGCGTTCGTTGTCGGTGGAGGCCTTGTCGAGGTTGGCGGAGAGGAATTTGCCGTGGCGGTAGGCGATGCGGGTGACGGTGCCGTCGACGGGGGAGCGGTTCACGTGAACGTCGAGCACGGAGAGGAAGATGGCGACGCGCCAGCGCGGGGCGTCGCCGAGGGCGAGCTCGGGCGGGGGCACGGCGGGCATGACTGACACGATGTGGCCGTCGGCGGGGGCGAGGACGGCGCCGGGGCGGCCGGGCGGATAGCGCTCGGGATCGCGGAAGAAGTAGAGGCAGAAGGCGACGAAGGCGAGGCCGAGCCAGACCAGCCAGGGGCTGACCAGCAGGCCGACGACCGCCGCGATCGCGCCGCCGGCGATGAAGGGGCGGCCGGCGGGGTGAGGCGGGGCGAGGACGAGGCGGAGCGATTCGGCGAGCGCCATGGGATTCCGGACAATAATTCAACGCGGTTTATGGATGCTTCACCAGATGGCGGCAAGCTTGGCGCGTTGCAATGAGGAGATTCGCATGCCGCTCGATGCACCCTACCGGCTTGGGCCGTTCATCGTGGACGCGTCAGGGGGGATCACGCCGCCGATCGACCGGGCGGCGAATTTCGCCGTGAAGTGGCGCGGCTGCGTGGTGCGGGCCGAGTTGCATGGCGATTCGGAGCGCGTGGGGCTGACGATGCGGGCGGTGCTTGGCCGGGTGCCGAGCACGGCAAGCGGCGGGGCCGAGCCGCGGGAGGCCACGCTGGCCGTGACGGAGGCGCTGAAGGGCGGAAGCAAGGGGATCATGGCGGGGCTGAGCCCGGACCATCGGGTGCTGCTGCGGACGGATCGGGTGATCGAGCAGCCAGTGACGGCTCGGAGGCTGGTGAGCGAGGTGACGCGGTTCGTGCTGGAAGCGGCGCCTTATCGCGATTTGGTGGACGCGTCCGGGGCCGGGACCGTGAAGACCTGACCGGGGAAGATCAGATTGGGATCGCGGATCTGATCCTTGTTGGCCTCGAAAATCATCGTGTAGCGGACGCCCTGGCCATAGGCGGCGCGGGCGATGCGCCAGAGGCTCTGGCGCGGCTGGACGACAACAATCTGCCCGTCGGCGATGTCCTTGGCGGAGATCGCGGCGCGTCGGAATGGCTGCTCGATGCGAGTGACGACGGTGCCGGCGGGGCTGAGCTGGTCGATGCGCAGGCGATGGTCTCCGGGCGCCAGCTTGGCACTCGGGGCAAAGGCCCAGCGGCCGGTGGCGTCGGCGGCGACGTCGCCAATGGCTGTGTCGTCGACGTAGAGACGGACGGTGGCGCCTGAGGGCGCGGCACCGGCGAAACGGATGTTCCCGGCGTCATCGTAGTCGACGGTTTCGAGGCCGAGGCGGCCGGCGGGAGCGGCCGGGCCTTGCAGGACGCGTGGCGCGCCGCCTGGGGGCAGGAGGACGGCGAGCGGGGTTGCCGGCGGGGATTTCGCGGTGGTGCCCGGGGCCGGAGTGGCGGCGACCGCCGCCGGACGCTCGGCAATGGCGACGACGACGGGCGAGTCGGCAGCGAGATCGGCGCCGGCGCGGGTGCGTTCGGCGAGCTTCAGTTCATGGGCGCCGGGGGTCAGGTTTTCGCTGGCGACAATGACCCATTGGCCCTGCGAGTCGGCGATCGCACGGCCGTATTCGCGGCCGTCGACGGTGACGACAACCGTGGCGCCGGGGTCGGCGCGGCCGGCCAGAACGGTTTCACCGGCGGGGCTGACGCGGACAATGTCGAAGCTCGGGCGGACGGCGGCGGCGGGCTGCGCGAGCGTCGGCGGCGCTGCTGGTGCCGGGAGCGCAGGCTTAGCCGCCTGGGGAGCGGCCGATGGGGCGGCGGGTGCAGGTGCCGCAGGCACCGATGGCGGCGCCGGCGGCGCTGCCAAAGGGGGTGTCGGGGAAGGACGCTGGCCTGTAGTGAGCAGGGTGGGCGGGTTGGGCGACTGCGGTGCGGCGGCAGGCGCCGTAGGGAGCGTGCTCGATATCGGTGCGGCGGCATCGAACCTGCGCAAGGCAAGCCAGCCGCCCCCGACGGCAATGACGATGGCGAGCCCGCCAAGGAGAACGGCACGCGCAATGGAGGGTCGGGACTCGGTTGGTCCAGGGTCGGCCATGGGCAAGACCGTAAGCAGGCGGTGGCTGCTTGTCACACGGAAATATCATTGCGCCGCCATTGGTTATGCAATGCTCTGGCCCTCCGACGAGGCTTGCCGGCATAGTGCGGCACCTCAACCCATCGCCGCGGAGTTTTCGTCCCATGGCCAAGAAGCCATCGCCCGGAGGCATCGCCCTGCCGATGCCGATCTGGGACCTGCCGGTCCGCCTGTTTCACTGGCTGCTGCTGGTCTGCATTGTCGTGAGCTATCTGAGCTACCGGTTCGACTCGATGCACGTGCATGTGGTGTCGGGTTACTGCGTGATGACGCTGCTGATCTTCCGCATCGTCTGGGGGGTCATCGGCAGCGACACGGCCCGGTTCTCGCACTTCATCAAGAGCCCGGTCGCGGCGCTGCGGCACCTCAGCCACTTCTTCCGCCGCGAGCCGGATACGCAAATCGGCCATAACGAGGCAGGCGGCTGGATGGTGTTGGGCCTGCTGCTGATCCTGGCGATCCAGGTGGGGACGGGGCTGGGCGCGAACGATGACGTGGTGACCGAAGGGCCGCTGGCGAAGCATCTCGGCAAGGAACTGAGCGATCAGTTCGCCCATTGGCATGGGGTGAATTTCAACGTGCTGTTGCTGGCGATCGCCGGGCATGTGGCGGCCGTGATCGCCTATGCCGTCTTTAAGGGGCACGACCTGGTGCGGCCGATGGTAACGGGGCGGAAGAAGCTGCCGGCGGCGACGCCGGCGCCGGGGATGGTGCATCCGATCGCGGCGCTGGCGGTGCTGGTGATCGCGGCGGCGATCGTGGTCGCGGTGGCGTGGTTCGTTTGAGCTAGAGTGGGCGTTTTCGCCAGGAGTGTTCGATGGCTGATGTGCATACCGTCGCGGTTTTCTGTGGGGCCCAGGCCGGGAGCGATCCGGCCTGCCAACGCGCTGCCGTGGAATTCGGAGGAGGGCTGGCAAAGGCGGGGATGCGGCTGGTTTATGGCGGCGGGCGCGTCGGGCTGATGGGCGCGGTGGCGGACGGCGCGCTGGCCGCCGGCGGGAAGGTGGTCGGCGTGATCCCGGATTTCCTCATGCGGCTCGAAGTGGCGCATGAGGGGGTGGCGGACATGATCGTCACCGACAGCATGCATACCCGCAAACGCAAGATGTTCGACCTCGCCGACGCCTTCGTGACCCTGCCCGGCGGGATCGGGACCTTCGACGAGACGATCGAGATCCTGACCTGGCGGCATCTGAAGCTGCACGACAAGCCGATCCTGATCTGCGACATCGACGGCTCGGCCGTACCCTTCGTGGCGTTGATCGAGGCGGCGATCGGGCAGGGGTTCGCGCGTTCCGAAGTGCGCGGGCTGTTCGAGGTGACTCACGGCGTGGCCGAGACGATGGCGCGTCTGGCGCATCTCGCGACAGTGCGCGGCGGCGCATCGGCATTGCTGTAAGGGCCGCTTGCTCTTGTGGATGCGGGCGGGTATACGCGGCGCCTCGGTCGGAGTGTAGCTCAGCCTGGTAGAGCACTGTGTTCGGGACGCAGGGGCCGGAGGTTCGAATCCTCTCACTCCGACCAAGAGATTTCCCGATAAGCGAGGGGCTCCGCCGGCCAGGGGCCGGGCCCCTGGACCCCGTCCCAGGGTCGCGCTGGACCTTCGTTTATCCATCGCCTCGCCCTTCCCGCGTCTGAATAGCGCGGCCAATCCGCCATCCACCATACATCGAGCGTCGTTGTTGTGTCGGCCGGCACGATCGCGAGCCGTGTTGTACCGTCGGTCCAGCGCCAGAAGGTGCAGGCCTGGGATTCGATGGGATAGGGACTGGCGAGGGAACTCAGAGAGAGAGGTGATCCGTTGCGGGCCAGGCGGGTGATGGGGAGGCCAAGGGTTCGAGGGTCAGGAGCCGGCGTGAGCGTGCGGGAGATGAGGCGGAGGTCGTGGGTGTCGGGGGGAATGGCGAAGGTGGCGTGGCCGGGGATGTGGTGGGTTGGTGAGAGCCAGGTGCCGTCGCAGTGGAGGAGGGGGGCGGGGTCAGGGGTGGTTGGGGCGGCAAGGCGGGCCTGGTGGGCGGTGAGGCGGGGGCCGGCGAGGACGAGGGGCGCGCATGCGGTGCGGTCGTAGGGGCCGGATGGGGCGTCGGCGGCATTTGCAAAATCGGAGCGGTTGCCGGTGTCGAGGTAGGTTTCGGTCGCGAGCCCCTCGGCGAGGATGAGCGCGTGGTGGGCGAGTTCGACATGGAAATAGGTGAGGGGGCGGCGGGGGCCGCGGGTGATGGTGACGTGGTTGAGGAGGTGATGGGCGGGGATCAGGGCAGTGCCATGGGCGTCGTGCAGCGCGATGGCATGGTCGGGCGAGAGGAGCAGGTCACGGTGGGGTTGGTTGGGGGCAATGGCGTGGGCGCGGACGCGGATGGGGGTGGCGTTGGGGGAGCGCGTGGGGTCGGCGTGGCGGCGGCCGATGAAGCGGATGGGGGCGAGCCGACCGCCGAGTGTGACGACGAGGTCGCCGGGGCGGAGCTGTTCAACGTGGATCTCGCCGGTGGCGGTGAGGATGCGCGTGCCGGCGGCAAAACAGGCGATGGTCGTCGGGGTCGCGAAGGCGAGCGCGTAGCGGTCGGACAACGACCTGTCGGTAGCGCCATGGAGGAGGGCGACGAGGTCGTAGCGGCCAGCGTGGTCGGGGGTGACGGCGAGTTGCTGGACGTTGCTGACCGGACTGGTGCTGCTGGCAAGGAGGGCGCCGGTTGCGTCGTCGTAGAGGTAGAGGTCGAGGTGGTCGATCGTATTGGTGTTCGACGCGGCCCAGGTGAGGGTGGCCTGGAGAGCGATGCCAGCTGTGAGGGTGATGGCGTAGGCCTCGGCTGCATCTTGGCCAGGTTGCGCTGTCAGGGTCGCGAGGGTCCAGCCGATCTGGCTGAGGGCCTGACCGGTGATGGACTGAAAGGCGGAGGTGCCGGACAGCAGCGGGTAGGCGGCGGAGGGGGCGACCTCGCCGGCGGCGAGAGTAGCGACCGAGTTGGCGACGTTCACAACCCCTGCCCCATAAACGGCGTTGAGCGGGTCGGTCGCGGTGGGGGCGTAGATCGAGGTGTAGTAGTCGGCGGGCTTGGCGGCGCCGTTGAGAAGAAGGGCCTTGATGGTGCGGAAATCGGTGGAGTCGGCCCGAGCCTGGTTGGAGCTGCCGCCGATACCATCGCTGCCAGCCTGGACCAGCAGTGTGGCCGCGCCGGACACGATGGGCGTAGCGCGGCTGCTCACCGTTTGTGGCGCCGATATATCCGGCTTGGGGGCGCCGTCGACCGCAGGGCCGATCGCTTGAATCCCCGGGAAAGTGTCGACACTGATGACGTTATAGGCGGAACTCGGCATCCCCGGCGCACCGCCATTTCCGGCGGCGGCGACGAATATGGTGTTGAAACGGTTGGCCGCGGCGTCAAACGTGGCGTCGATGTTGCCGCCGCTGGCGTAGACGACGCTGAGATTGACGACCCTGTCCGGAAAGCTGCCGCCGGCGAGGTTGTCTAGGAAATACTGGGCGTTGTAGTTGTCGACATGGGCGACACCGGGGGCGACGCCTTCGGGGGCGGCAAGATAGGGCGTGGGGTTGTAAAAGAAGCTCGCCTGTGTGGTGGCATGGGCCGAGGCGGTCCCCAGGACGCCATCGTTGAAGGCGTAGGTGACGGAGAGGCCGCTGTAATAAGTGAAGAAGTGATCCGAGTTGCCCGCGGGATGACCGAGGGAAGCCGGGTCCACCTCGAAGTCGTTGCCGCCCGGAGTGCCGCTGCCGCTCCCTTCGACCTGTCCGACGGTGATGCCGGCGCCGGTGAGAGATGGATAGAGCGTCCGAAGCGTGGTCAGGCCAATGTCGTCGGCGATCGTGGCATAATCCGGACCATCGAGCGGGAAGCTCGTCATGCCGGTTCAGCCGGCGGCGTCGAGCCTGAGGCCGGTGTCGGCGTCGAAAACGTGGAGCTGCGCGGCCGGCAGGCCGACATGCATGACCTCGGGGCCAGCATCCGCCTTGGCGACCTTCACCGACAGCAACTCGCCATCCGGCAACCGGCCGATGATGACGGTCTCGGAGCCGAGTGGCTCGAGCAAATCGACCTGCAACTCGAGGCCCGCGCCATCGAGCGCCACATGCTCGGGACGGATGCCGATGGTGAGCTTGCGCCCGTCGGCGCCCGCACGCTTGCCGTCGGCGAAGGGGATGACGCGGCCGAGCGCGAGCGTCACCGCGGTGCCGCCATGGCTGAGCACGCCAGGCAGGAAATTCATCGCCGGCGCGCCGATGAAGCCCGCCACATAGGTATCCGCCGGGCGCTCGAACACCTCCATCGGCGTGGCCAGCTGCACCGCGCGGCCCTGGTGCAGCACCAACAGCCGATCGCCCAAGGTCATCGCCTCGACCTGATCATGCGTGACGTAAAGACTGGTCACCCCCATCCGCCGCTGCAACCGCTTGATCTCCGCGCGCATGGTCACACGCAACTTCGCATCGAGGTTGGACAACGGCTCGTCGAACAGAAACAATTTCGGATGGCGCACAATCGCGCGGCCCATCGCCACACGCTGTCGCTGCCCGCCCGACAACTGCCGCGGCTTGCGCGCGAGCAGCGGGCCGAGGCCCAGCATGTCCGCCGTCTCCTGCACCCGCGTCGCGATGTCGGCCTTGCTCATGCCGCGGATCTTCAGCGCATAAGCCATGTTGTCGAAGACGGACATGTGCGGATACAGCGCATAGTTCTGGAACACCATCGCAATATCACGCTCGGCGGGATCGAGGGGTGCCACGTCCTTGCCATCCAACTCGATCGCGCCCGCCGTCGGTGTCTCAAGGCCCGCGACCAGGCGCAGCATGGTGGACTTGCCGCAGCCCGACGCGCCGACGATGACGAGCATCTCGCCGGAGGTCAGCTCGAGATCGATGCCGTGCAGGACGGGCACGTTGCCGAAACTCTTGCGGAGGTCCTTGAGCTTGAGGGTCGCCATTTTAGTTTGCGCCTTTCAAGATGGCTCCGCCGGCCAAGGGCCCCGAGGCCCTTGGAACCCATCCACTCTCGCGGCTGGGGAACGAGCCTTCAGCTGCTAACGTCTTTCTTAGCGCCGCAGGCAAGAGGTCCATGGGCGCGCGCGGAACATGGTGCGGTCGCAAGGATTGATTGGCTTCGCCAGCGATCGCGGCGAGACCGTCGGATTGCGACTGAAGGCTAGTGATCCAGCCGAGAGTGGGATGGGTTTCCAAAGGCCTCCAGGCCTTTGGCCGGCGGAGCCTTGCTTCCTTACCAGCGTCCATCACTTGTCCCCTTCCGTCAGCCCTTTGACGAACCAGTGCTGCATCAGCACCACCACGGCCACGGGGGGCAGCATGGCGAGCACGGCGGTTGCCATCACGCGGTTCCATTCGACGGAGGTATCGGCGCCGATCATTTTGACGATGCCGATCACGATGGTGTCGAGTTTGGGGTCGGTCGCGACGAGGAGGGGCCAGAGGTATTGGTTCCAGCCGTAAACGAAGAGGATGACGAAGAGCGCCGCGACGTTGGCGGCCGAGACGGGCAGCAGGATGTCCTTGAGGAAGCGCAGCGGCCCAGCGCCGTCCATCCGCGCGGCCTCCACCAATTCATCCGGTATTGCGAGGAAGGTTTGCCGGAACAGCAGCGTCGCCGTCGCGGACGCGATCAGCGGCATGGTCAATCCCGTAAAAGTGTTGATCAGTCCGAAGCCGGCCATGACGGCGTAGGTCGGGATGATGCGGACTTCGACGGGCAGCATCAGGGTGAAGAAGATGGTCCAGAAGCAGACCATGCGGAACGGGAAGCGGAAGAAGGCGATGGCGTAGGCGGAGAGGACGGAGATGACGATTTTGCCGATGGCGATGCCCATCGCCATGCCGAAGGAGACCAGCAGCAGGTGCCACACGGGGGCGACGCCTGGCGCCCCTTCGGTGAGGACTTTCCAATAGACGTCGACGCCGGTGCCGGGGATGAAGGAGAGTTGGCCGCGGCCGATGAGGGCGGAGTCCTGGGTGGAGGCGGAGAACACCAGCCAGACCGGCAGCAGGAACAGCAGGACGCCGAGGCCGAGGATGATGTGCGCGGTCCAGTCGGTGCGGGGGCCGTTCAATTCTGGCTCCTGCGGCCGAGGAAGCGGAACTGCACGATGGTGAGCACGACGATGCCGAGCATCAGGACGACCGACTGCGCCGAGGAGCCGCCGAGATCGAGGTTCACCACGCCGTCGCGGTAGACCTTGACGACGAGGGTTTCGGTGGACTTGCCGGGGCCGCCTTGGGTGAGCGCCTGGATGGTGCCGAATGTGTCGAATGCGGAATAGACCAGGTTGACCACCAGGAGGAAGAAGGTGGTCGGCGCCAGCAGCGGCAGCAGGATGGTGCGGAAGCGCCGCCAGCCGCGGGCGCCGTCCATGCGGGCGGCCTCGATGACGGAGCGGGGGATGGACTGCAGGCCGGCGAGGAAGAAGATGAAGTTGTAGCTGACCTGTTTCCAGGCCGAGGCGAGGATGACGACGATCATCGCCTGGGTGCCGTTCAGCTTGTAGTCCCAGGCGATGCCGATCGATTTGAGGCCGTGGGCGATCATGCCGATCTGCGGGTGCAGCAGCAGGATCCACAGCACGGCGGCGATCGCGGGGGCGATGGCGTAGGGCCAGATCAGCAGCGTGCGGTAGATGCCGCGCCCGGTGATTTCACGATCAGCGAAGATGGCGAGCAACAGGGCGATCGACATCGAGACGACGGTGACGGCGACGCAGAAGAACAGCGTGCGGCCCATGCTCTCGAGGTAGAGCGGATCGGAGAACAGGTCGTCGAAGTTCTCGAAGCCGACGAACTGGGTGCGGATGCCGAAGGCGTCCTGGCGGGTCAGGCTGCCATAGATCGCCTGGCCCGCCGGCCACAGGAAGAAGAACACGGTGAGCAGGAGCTGCGGCAGCACGAAGGCTGCCGGCAGCGCCCAGCCACCGAAGATCGTCCGGCGTTCCACGAAGGGCGGTCTTCAGCCCTTGGTGGCTTTTTCGAACTCGCGCAGCACGCGGTTGCCGCGGGCGACCACGGCATCGAGCGCGGCCTGGGCGCCCTGCTGTCCCTGCAGCGCCTTTTCGAGCTCCTCGGAGAAGATGTTGCGCAGCTCGGCCATCCGCCCGAGGCGGAAGCCGCGCGAGTTCGGCGTCACCTCGCCGCGCGTAAGCTGCAGGATCGGCAGATCGGAGCCCACGTTCTTCTGGTAGTAGCCCTGCTGCTTGGAGACCTCGTAGCCGGCGAGCGTCACCGGCACGTAGCCGGTGTGCTGGTGCCAGACGGCGTCGTTGTCGGCGCGGCCGATGAACTTCAGGAACTGCGCGCAGGCCTTGTATTCGGCCGGCGTGCGGCTCGGCGAGGTCATGGTCCAGAGCGAGGCGCCGCCGATGATTGAGTTGATCGGCTTGGCGTTCACTTCTGGATCGATCGGCAGCAGGGCGGCGGCCCAGCGGAACTTGGCGTCGCGCGCAATGGTGGATCGGGCGGCCGAGGAGTTAAAACCGATGGCGGCCTCGCCGGAGGGGAAGATCGCGTCGGCGGCGTTGTCGCGGCCGGCGTATTTGAACAGGCCTTCCTTGGACATATCGAGCAGGCGCTGCATCTGCTTGACGAAGGGGGCCGCGTTGACCTTCAGCTCGGTATCGAGGCCTTCGAAGCCGTTCGACTTGGTGGCGAAGACCAGGTCATGCATGGCGGCGAACTGCTCGAACTGGATCCAGATCGGCCAGGCGGAGCCCATCGGCGTCGGCGTCGCGTTCTTGGCCTTGAGCGCGCGGCAGGCGGCGATGACGTCGTTCCAGGTGGCCGGCGGCTTCTCGGGGTCGAGGCCCGCCTTCTCGAAAGCGTCCTTGTTGATCCACATGATCGAGGTCGAGGAATTGAAGGGCAGCGAGGCCAGGCGGCCATCGGGCAGGCTGTAGTAGCCGCGCACGCCACCAAGATAGGCCTTGGGGTCGAACTCGATGCCGGTTTCCTGGCTGAGCTGCCAGACCTGCTTCACGGCCGGGCCGGCGGCGAGCATGGAGCCGGTGCCGACCTCGAACATCTGCACGATGTGCGGCGCCTGGCCGGCGCGCCAGGCGGCGATTGCGGCCGTGAGCGTCTCCGGGTATGTGCCCTTGAAGATCGCCTCGACCTCGACCTCGGCCTGGGAGGCGTTGAATTCCTTGGCGATGCGATTGACCTCGTCGCCCAGCGCGCCGCCCATGGCGTGCCACCAGACGATCTTGGTTTTTGCCTGCGCCATGGCTGCGGCCGGCAGGGCGGCTGCGGCGGCGGTCGTGGCGAGCAAGCTGCGTCGCTTCATGGTCGTCTCCCTCGTCGTGTTGCGCTGCACCCCGTAGCGAGGCGCCGTTGCGGGAGCATGACACATTTGCGACGGTCCGGTGAAGGCTTGCGGACAGGTGCGCTTGCCGGGGTCCGCCGGGCGCCGGTAAACAGGCGGTCCAGCATTCGGACGGGCAGACATGGACCTCAAGGCGCATATCCGCGGCATTCCCGATTTTCCCAAGCCGGGGATCCTCTTCTATGACATCTGCACGCTGCTGCGGGATGCCGATGCCTGGCAGGTCGCGATGGGGCGGATGGCCCGCGCGGTGCGCAAGCATCAGCCGGACCTGATCGCGGGCATCGAATCGCGCGGCTTCCTGGTTGCCGCTCCGTTGGCGCTGAAGCTCGGCTGCGGCTTCATCATGGTGCGCAAGCGCGGCAAGCTGCCGGGCGAGACCATCGGGCTCGACTACGCGCTGGAATACGGCACCGATCGCATCGAGGTGCAGTCCGACGCGGTGCAGCCGGGGCAGCGCGTCGTGGTGGTCGATGACCTTCTGGCGACGGGCGGCACGATGGCGGCCGCGATCCAGCTGCTGCGCAATATCGGCGCCGAAGTGCCGGCGGCGGCGGCCATGATCGAGTTGACCTTCCTCAACGGGCGCAAGCGGCTCCCGGTGCCCTGCGAGACACTCATGGCCTATGACGAGTAGCGGATCGCTTTAAGAGTCAGTTAATCGCTGCGTGCTAATTTTGAGACCAACGCGCCAGAACGGTCGCGATGCCTTCCACGAAGGAATGGACATCCGATGCCGAATGAACTTCCGATATCCCCAATTGGGCCCGCGCCCGCGATCACGCCTCGCGGCCAACCACGTGGCCAGTCCGCGCCCCATACACCGTCGGGTGGGGCATCGGGCGCCTCCCTGCCGAACCCGACCCTCCGGCTTGATCCGGCGCTGGGTCTCGTCGTCATTGAGTTCCGCGACGATCAGGGCGCGGTCACCCAATCTTACCCATCCGAACGGCAGTTGGCGGCCTATCGTGCATCCAACGCCACGGGCGGGCCGACCGAGCCGCCTATCCCCGCCGCCCCGACCATGCCAGACCGGCATGAGGCCGCACCGCCACAGCCAGTGACGCCGCCTCCGGCCGAAGGCACCCGGCCTAAGTAAACGCGATCAGGCAACGCGCTCGAGATTGGCCAGCATCGCCATCGTCTCGATCCGCCGCTCGGCGAAGCCCGCCTCCGGCAGCATGGTTTCGAGCGCGATCAAGGCATCGAGCAGCTGCCGCAAGGCCCACGGCGCGGCAACCCCCCGTTCCGACAGCGCGACCGCCAGCAGCTCCGGAAAATCATGATCGAAGCGGGCGGCCTCCTGGCGCATCATCGGCAGCCACCGGGCGCGGAAAATGCGCGGCACCGCCTCCATCAACGCGCGCCGCTGCGCGCCATCGAGACGTGCGATGGTGAATTGCTCGATATGGGCATAGGCAGTCGTCACCAGCGGCGTGCGCCAGCGCAGCTCGGCCAGCCCGTCGTCGAGCGGCAGGTTGCGCTGCGTGTATTGCGAGCAGCCGCGCGCGAGCAGGTTCACATCCTTGCCGCCATGGCGGCGCCAGAACAGGAGCTGATCGATGCTGCGGATCTCGCCGTACAGCGCGAGCTCAGCCAGCACGGAATGGTCCCACCCCGCGCGGTAGGGAATGGAGGCAAGCTGTTCGACCGCGGTACGCCGATAAATGCCCCAGAAGGCCGGAGCGCTGGTGTAGTGCGCCATGACATGGCTGGCGCGTGCGACCGGATCGGAGCCGGTGGCGTTGAGACGGTGCGTCTCGGGGTAGATGGATTTCACGGCGCCATCGTCGTCAAAGATCAGGCCGGCGGCGTGGCACATGGCGACGTCTGGGTTGTCGGCAATGACGCGCATGAGCTCGGCGATGAAATCGGGCGCCAGCAGATCATCGGCCGTCTTGGGCATGACGAACTCCGCGCCGCCATTCCAGAAGGCGCGCTGGCAATTGAGCACCGGCCCTACGTTGGAGCGGTTGCGCTGTAACCGCACCCGCGTGTCCCGCCGCACGTACTCGGCCGCGATGTCGGCCGTGCCATCGGTCGAAGCATTGTCGATGATGGTGAGCGTAAGATCCGACCAGGTCTGCCCAAGGACAGAATCGATGGAGGCCCCGATCGTCGCCGCGCCATTATAGACAAAGAGATTGACGTCAATGCTGGGCATGAGTCCGCTCCTCATGCCTGGGCTTCGCACCAGTGATGCCAGGCAGAGCGCAGCGCCGCACCGAGATGGCGGCCAAAGCGCGGCGCATCGCAGAGCGGGCTCGCCTTCATGCGCGGCCGCAATCCACGGCGAAGTTCGGCGAGCCCCGGCAAATCGCCCGCCCAGCGGCAGGCAATCGCGCGATAGTCGTCGAGGTCGGCAGCAACCCAGTCGGCGAGGCCGATATTGCTGAGATGGCTGGCCGAGTGACGGGACGCAAACGTCTCGCCGGGGAGCGTCAACACCGGCACGCCCATCCATAGCGCCTCACAGGTGGTCAGCCCGCCCGCATAGGGGAAGGGATCGAGCACGATGTCGATATCGCCGTATTGCGCAAGCAGGTCGCGGTGCGGCGAGCCGGCGCGCAGCTCAATCCGATCGGCGGCGATGCCATGGGCGGCAAAGTCGGTCCGCAACCGCTCACGCGTATCGGCGTCCGCCATCTGGTGGCACTTGATCACCAGCCGGGACCCCGGGATCGCCGCGAGTACCGACGACCAGCCTGCAATCGTGCCGCGGTTGATCTTGGCCAGATTGTTAAAGCAACCAAATGTGACGTACCCGTTGCGCGGCGCCGGCAGGTCAGTCACGTCAGGCGCGTAGGTGGGAGGGCTATAGACGACATAGCCATCCGGCATGGTCATCAGGCGCTCGGAATAGAAGCGCGCCAGATGGTCCGGCGTCTCCCAGCGATCGGTGACGAACCAGTCCATTTCCGCAAGACCGGAACTGTGGTTTTGCGAACCGACCCATTTGACCTGGACGGGGGCGAGGCGGTTCGCACACAGCGTGATCATGCCCTGGTCGCCATAGCCACCGAGGTCGATCATGATGTCGATGCCAAGTTCACGGATCCGCTCGGCGATTTGATCCGGCGCCGAGCGGTCGAGCACGTGCCAGCCGGTCGCGATGGCGCGGAAACGGCGATGGATGACATCATCTGGGAACATGGCGCCGAAGCAGTGCAGCTCGAACTTCGCCGGATCGAGGGACTCGAAACCGGCGATTGTGAGCCAGCCGACGGGGTGTGTTTTCAGCGTCGGCGACAGCAAGCCGACGCGCAGTCGGCGCTCGGGATCCGGCGTGTTGGTCAGCTCCGGCAAGGCTCGGCGCACCAGGAGATCCCCGGCGCGGCGATTGGCCGCGAGCAATTCGGCGCCGCCGATGCCATCGCAATAGGGCAAGGCGTTACTGAGGGTGCGCCACGAAAGATGCAGTGACGGCTCGCGCGCGATCGCCCGGCGGGCCACGGCCACACCCTCATCCTGGCAGCCAAGGGAGACCAACGCGTTGGCCAGATTGCACAGCAAGCCCGGCTGGTCGCCATGCTCGGCAATCAGCGATTCGAGTTCGTCACGCGCCTCGCGGTGGCGCTGCTGGCGCACGAGCACCGCGGCGCGATTGTTGCGCAATGCGATATCGTCGGGCGACAGCGCGATCGCCAGTTCGAGCGCGCCCGCGGCCTCCGCCATCCGGTTGGCCCGGATCAGCATCTGCGCCAGCAGCGCCTGCGGCTTGGGGTGATCCGGCGCGAGCACCGTTGCGGCATCGATCAGTTCGATCGCCGCGCTGCGATCGCCGGCGCGCTCCAGGAGCATGGCATGGGCGGTCAGCAAGGCGGGATTGGCGGGATCGTTGGCGCATGCGATTTCGATCCGGGCGCGCTCCCCCTCGTCGCTGCCCGCGGCAATCGAAGCATCGACGCGGCGAATGGCGACGTCGATATTCTCGGGGTCCAGCCGCTGCGCTTCCGCGAACGCCGATTCGGCCGCGCCGTGATCGCCGCTCAATAGCAACGTCGCGCCAAGTGCGTCCCACGCTTCGACGCGGTCAGGCGCAACGCCGCAGCAGCGCAGGAACAGGCTTTGCGCGCCGGCCGCATCGCCGCGGACAAGAAGCACGGTGCCTAGGCCGATCAGGGCTTCAGGGCGGCGTGGGTTAAGGTCGAGCGTGGCCTCATATTCCCGATGAGCGGCAGCAACATCGCGCTCGCGGCGATATGATTCGGCAAGACGGAGCGGCACTTCATCCCAGAATGGCACTCGCTGCCGCAGCATTCGCATCGTTTGACGCGCTGCTTCCACGTCGCCCGACCGCTCGACGGCCAACGCCTCGTTGAGGATGTCACTCGGTGCCGCTTCGGCGGTGGCGGTGGCGATGGCGATGGCGATGGTGTCAGCCATTGAGGAACGGCCTCGTGAAGACGGCGACAGTCCCAACGACCGGGGCTCCGCCTTCGAAGCGGAGTATTTCACGCTCGAACTTCACCTGCTCCAGCCCCGCGTCGGCGGCGCAGCGCGAAAGGTAATCGGCGCCGTGCTTGTAGCGACCCTGACTTGCAAGGCGCCAACCCACGGTGTTCCCGGCTTCTCCAGCTTCGAGGTCCTCCACGCTGAGGATGAAGCGGCCGCCGGGCCGCATGCGCGCGCGAATAGCAGCGAAGACCTCTTCGAGAGCGCCGAAATAGCAGAACACATCGGCAGCAATCACGGTGTCCCATAACCGCGAATTGCGCTCGAGATAGGCGCCGATCTCATCCTTGATGAGATCGGTGTAGACGCCCTTGGTCGCGGCCTGGTCGAGCATCTTCGCCGAGACATCGATGCCGACGAGGTCGCCCTTGGGAATGTCAGAGAGGACGATACCGATGAGACCGGTACCGCAGCCGAGATCCAGCACATCGCCAAGGGGCGCAGCCGCCGGCGTCGCCACATCGAGATAGGATCGCATGAGGCCGGGTACCCGATAGCCGAGGGCAACGAGATGCTCTTCGAAGCGGTCGGCGTAGCCGTCGAACACCGCCTCGACATATTCGTCGGGCGCCCGCGGGCTGTCCGGCAGCAGGCCGGCGGCCTGAACGAGGTGTCGAACATAGACATCGTCCGGGGCAAGCTTGAGCGCCTCTTGGTAGGCCTGACCTGCGGCATCGTGTTGCCCGAGATGGCTGAGGGCATGGCCGCGCAGACCGAATAGACAGGCATCCGCAATGCCATCGGCGCAGGCGGCGCGCGCGAGCGCCTCGGCGCGAACGAATTCGCGGGCGCGCATCGCCATCATGGTCGCCGCCGTGCGCAGGCCGACATGGCCGGGAATAAGGGCAATGGCTTCGTCGAGCGCAGCGGCGGCTGCCGCTGGGTTGCCATCGCGATGAAGCGCCTCGGCCAGCCCCTGCCAATGAGCGGCGATCTGCGGCCCATCACGGACGGCCTCGCGCAGGCAGGCAAGGGCGTCAGCGCTTTGGTTCTGTTCGAGAAGCAGGAGGCCAAGCATCGCTTTCGGCCGCGGATCGGCAGGCTGCAGGATGACGGCTTCCGACGCATCCTGCGCGGCGCCGGGGAGGTCGTCGAGCCGGGCGCGGACATCCGCGCGCAGCATATACAACGATGCGCTCTCCGGGGCGCGATCGATCGCCTCGTCAAGCGAGGCCCGCGCATCGTCGATTCGGTTTTCGCCTATGCAGATGCGGGCGTCGATTTCGCTCGCGGCGGCACTTTCGCCGTCAAGTTTTCGGATCGCGGCCAGCATGGTGCGCGCGGCCGTATAGCGCCCGGTCTGCACGAAGCGGTTTGCCTGCTCCATGAGCCTGCCAAGGGTGGTCGATTCAGTCGGTGCCATATCGGGCTCCTTTTGAGCCTGGTTGGACAGAGTGCCGGGAGACGCCCGGCAGGTCAGCGTCAGAGACGGCCGGCAAGGCCCGCGGCGACGTTCTCGTTAACGGCGATGAGAAAATCGATATCAGGCGCCGGATGCTGGATCTCGCGTTGCACTGCCAGCCCCACGGACACAATCGATGCCTTGAGCGGGTCGGGAAGTTTGTTTTCGGGATCGCGCAGAATATCAATCACCGTGCTCCAGAGACGGCCCGTATCCGACAGGGCGCGAACCAGGGCGATGGGCTCGCCATCACGGGATTGGCGCAATGACGAATTGACGCGCAGGAAGAGGTCCGCCTCCTGCTCTCGTGAGCTGCGAAGGCCAGCCGACGCGGCATAAGCCCGTGCGGCATTTTTTTGGCTCGACATTGGAAATCCTTGTCCAATTCTAGGAAAAGTCAGGCGTCAGAGTGCAGCCGCAGACACCGGAGGGGTGATGGAAGCCGGCGGCTGCGGCTCCGGCGGTAGGCGGCCAAGCACCGCGTCCTCGTGGCGCATGATCCGGCGAACGAGCTTGAGCGCCTGATAGCAGTTGTCGTCCTCCGCGGCGGCCAGCGCGCGATCGAGAATGTCGCGCGCAAGGGCGGATGTCGTCGATTGCTTGAACGCCTCGATCAGCGGCCGCGCGGCGAGCAACCCGCGGGCGCGCTCCTCGTCGGTGCCGATATAGGCGGACTGCAGGGCGAAATAGATCCGCCGCGCAGGTGAATCCACCTCGTCCGGGCTCATGATCTGTTTGCCGAAGAGGAACCGGGCGTGCGCCGTCAGTTCGAGCCGGGCCTTCGTGCGGAAGCGGATCGGCGCCCCATTCACGATCATCATCTCGCCCTGGCGCAGTTCGAGTACAAGTGTAGACATTTGGTCTGTATCCTCTCAGCTGCTTTTCAGCGGATGCCGTCAGCGCGGGCGGACGTTTTGTTCGCCCGCGGATGACGTCGTGCCCGTTACTTGAACAGGCTGAGCAGGCTCTGCGGCGCCTGGTTGGCGATCGACAGCGACTGCGTGCCAAGCTGCTGACGGATCTGCAGGGACTGCAGCTTCGCCGACTCCTTGGCCAGGTCGGCGTCGATCAACGAGCCAAGGCCGTTGTTCAGAGCGTCGATCTTGTCGCTGTTGTAGCTCACCTGGTTGGTGATGTACGTCGAGGCCGAACCATAAGTGTTCATGGCGGTGCCCAGCGAATTCAGCTGGTTCATGAACGTGGCGCCGCTCGCGGTGCCGATCAGGGCCGCAACCGTCGCCGCCCCATTGAGCTGGGTGCTGGTGAACGAAACGCTGGCCATGAAGGCGGAGCCGCTGAAAGTTGCGACACCATAGGTCGCCGCAACTTCGTTACGCACGACGGCGATGCTGCCAAAGCCCGAGGCGCCCCCAATGTTGCCGATCAGCGTTTTGCCGCTGTAGGTGGCATCCTGGAAGAAGGTCTTCATATTCGAGACCATCGAATTGAACTGCTGGATGTACTGGGCGCGCTGCGTGCCCTGGGTGTTGCTGTCCGCCAGCTTCACCAGCACGTTTCGCGCATTGGACATCATGTTCGAGACGTTGTTCAGCGCCGTGTTTGTGGTCGACAGCAGGCCCTGCGCGTTGCCGAGCTGCTGGTTGGCGCTGGTCAGCGCATTGACGTCCGAGCGGACGCGCTGCGCCACGGCATAAGCCGCACCGTCATCGGTGGCATCGGCAACCCGGAAGCCCGTGGAGATCTGCTTCTGGGTGGCCTGCAGCATCGAGTTCGTGGAGTTGAGAGACTGGAGCGCGATCGTCGCGCCCATGTTGGTATTCACGGAATTAAGCGGCATGTTCAGTTTTCCTGTTGGCCCAAGCGTTGAAGTTCAGGTCCCGCGGTTTTGCGGGTTATGGGGGAGAATGGCATCAACCAATTAATGAGGCATGAATCCCGCCGTCTCCCGCGCGGCGAAATCGTCGTTTTTGTGCCTCAGCTGATGAAGTTCGACAGAGACAGCGACTGCAAAGTCCCGAGCATCCGGTACGATGCCTGCAGCTGCGTCTGGGTTGCGTTCAAGCTCGTTATTGTCTGCGCCATGTCTACCTCCTGCGCGTTACTGATCTGGCCTTTAAGGGCTACTTCCACGTTGCTCAGCTGCTGACCGGCGGCCGTCAGGCTCGCCGTGCGGTTGCCCAGCACGCCCGCATCGTCGTTCAGGGCGGAAATCGCGCCGCCAAGGCTCGTCTGGGTATCAGTCACCAATGCGGTGAAGCCGGCCGCCGGGATCTGGCTGCTCGACATCGACCCGATGGTCGCCAGCGCCCGCATGATGTCGCGGATGTAGGATCCGGTCGTCGAACTGCCCGCCGACGTCACATCGGCGTTGGCGCTGGCAGAAATGCCGACCGGCACAAACTGGTTGTCCCCCACCTGGACCACCGGCCGCAGCGCCGCCAGCGTGGCCGCCGGCGCCGACAACGCCGGTGAAAACGGCGAGACGCCCGCTGCGTTCGAGCCAGCAACCGCCAGCGTGGTCGCGACCGTCGCCGCCGCGCCATTCGCCGCCAGGCCGCCGACCGCCGTGGCGATGCCGGTGGTGAAGCCGCTGTTGAGAATGTTCTCGGGGTCCGGCACCGGCGGATTGGCTGTGTCGGTCCCGGCAAACACGTAGGTATCGCCAAACCGCGTGTCGAGCAGTCCCGCGACCTGCTTCAGCGCATCACGCGCGCTGGCCGCGGTGGCATCGACGGCGGTGGCGCTCAGCCCGTTCAGGTTGTTGGTCTGGGCGAAGAAGTTGGACGCGATGTCGCTGATCTGGCTCAGCGCCGACTGCGCCGCCTGCAGCCGCCCCCCAGCGGCCTGCACATTGGCCTGCCATGCCTGAACCTGGCTCAGCGCCGGCGACAGCGTCAGCGCCGAGGAGGCGGAGGTCGCGCCAAGGCCGCCGAAGGTCGTCGAGACCATGCCGCTGCCGGCCTGTCCGGTCAGCGTATCGAGCCGCTGCTGGATGCCAGTCGCATTCGACACCGTGCTGGTCAGGCCGCCGAAGGCGAAGTTCATGGAGGCGATGGAACTGATTGTCATGATGATTGAAGCTCCGCGACTACTGGACGGCCGCGAGCAGCTGCGACCACATCGCCTGATTGGCCGAGATCACCTTGGCATTCGCCGAATAGGCCTGCTGCAGCGTCACCATGGTCGACATCTCCGTGTCCATGTTCACGCCCGAGCTCTGGGCGAGGCTCTGTTGCAACGCGGTCTGGATATTGCCGGCCGCGGTCGCGGCGGTCTGGGCGTCCGCGGCCTGCGTGGTCTGGTTGGCAACCAGGGTGGAGGCGAAGTCGCCAAGCTGCACGGGCGTGGCGATGCCACTGTTGAGCGACCCGGTCGCGCCCATGCCAAGCAGGCTCGGCGCGGTCTGGCTCACGCCGGGCGCGATCTGGCTGCCAAGGGAATAATTGAGCACGCGGGTGATCATGTCGCTGAACCCGGCCGGACCACCGGCGGGGTTTGGCGTGAAGGCGGAGGCGCCGCCCGGCGTGCCGGCGATCGCGGTCGTGCCGTCACGGACCAGCGACGGCGTGGTGTCGACTGCCGGATTCACCTGGATCCGGTTGGCATAGCCGATATACCCCGCCTGCCGCGGCCCCGGGCCAGCGGTCACCGGGATGGTGCCGGAGCCGTCGGTGAACAGGGTGAGCCCCTGGTCGGCGAAGCGGTTCGATAATGTCTCGGCGAATTCGTCGAGTTCGCCCTGATATGTCGGCAGCGTCTTATCGCGCATCGTGACTGCGGCTCCGAGCTTCCCCGTGGAAAGCTGCGCCGTGACATCGATGCCGCCGAGCATGACTCCGGGCAGGCCGCCGCCCGGATAGAACGCGCCCGGCCCGACAACCGCGCTGGCCACCGACAGCTTCGGCGATGCGGGATCGGTCGGCAGTTCCAGTCCGCTGGTGGTGAACACCGCCATGGCCCCGTTCGGCCGCACCATGAATTTCAGGTCGATGTTGGCCGAGGCATCCTGGGCCGCCGCATCGCGCTGGTTCTCGAGATCGGCCGTGCTGTTGCCCTCGCTCTGCAGCTGGGCGATCTGCTTGTTCAGCGCGCCGATGCGGGCGAGATCGGCGTTCAATGCGGTGACGCCGGCAACGATGGTATCCTGCGCCGCCTGGCGCTGCGTCCCGACCGTCTGGGCGAGAGTGTTGATCTGGGTGGCCAGCGTGCCCGCCTGGTCGACCACGGCCCGCTGCTGCGGCGCCGAGCTCGGGTCGTTGGCCAGCGCCGAGAACGTATTGCCGAGCGCACCGACGAGGGCGGCAAGATCCCCCCCCGAGCCCGGCGCGCCATGGGCCGCGTCGATCGGGGCGAGCAGCGCCGCGCTGGTGGAGGCGCCGCCGACGGCCGCGTTCTGCGTCAACAGCCGGGCCTGCAGGGCGGTGTCGACGTCACGCGTCGTCAGCCCGGTCGCCACGCCCATCGCCATGCCGCCCGACGCCAGGCTGGTCTGCGTCGAGACCTCGCGCAGATATCCGGGGGTCTGGGCGTTGGCGATATTGTTGGAAACCACGGCCAGCGCGCGATTGACGTTCGCGAGCCCGCTTCCAGCAACTGTCAGCGCGTCGATCATGGCCATGTCGGCATGCCCTCAGCGGTTTCCCTGGCCTCAGCGCTTCATGTCGAGGGTTTGCTGCAACATGTCGTCAGCCGTGGTGATCATCTTGGCGTTGGCGGAATAGGCGCGCTGGGCGACGATCAGGCGGGTGAACTCGGTGGCGATGTCGACGTTGGACTGCTCGATCGATCCGGTGACGATGCCGCCGGCGCCGCTGGTACCCGCATCGTTGGCCAGCGGCGTGCCGGAGGCGGCCGTGGCGGTGTAGGACTGGCCGTTCTGGCGCTGCAGCGCATCGGGATTGTTGAAGACGACGATGGGAACCTGCGCGATCGTGCGCGACTGCCCGTTGTCGTAGTTCACCACGACGCCGCCGTTCGACGTCGTCGAGACGCTGCTGAAGCTGCCGGGCGGCACGCCATTCTGGGTGAGCCCGTGCAGCGAATAGGTGGAGCCCGCATACTGCGTCAGCCCGGTGGACTGGCCGTAGACGCCAAGGTCGAGCGAGATGGTCTGCGGCCCGTTGCCGAAATCGGTGACGAAGCTGAGGGATGCCGGTTTGCCGGTGGCGTATGCCGTGCCGGTCACCGTGCCGGTCGCCGAGCCGATGCTGCCAATCGTGCCGTCCGGCACCGGATTGCCGCTGGCTACCGGCCCGAACTGCACCTGCGCGGTGCCAACGGCGGCGGCATTGATATCGTCGGGAACATTGAGGCCGACCGTCCAGGTGTTCGACGCCGTCTGCGTCCAGTTCAGCTCAACGGTATGGGCCGTGCCCAGGCTGTCGTAGATGTTGACCTGCGACGTCACCGGCCCGGCGCCGGCCGTCGGCGTCGCGGGCAGGTTGGCGGAAAGGGTGACGCTGCTGGTCGCCACCGGCCGGTCGACCATCTGGGTGACCTGGATCGGATTGATGGCATTGCGGTTGACCGCCCCGGTCGTGGGATCAACCGTCCAGCCATTGAGATACTCGCCGGAGCCATTCACCAGGAAGCCGCTCTGGTTCAGCGAAAAGTCGCCGGCGCGGGTATAATTGGGAATCGGCGAGAATGTCGGCGTCGCTCCGGCGGCCGAGGCGAGCTGGCTGACGGGAAAGAAACCCTGGCCGGTGATCGCCATGGCCATCGGATTGCTCGACTGCGCCAGCGTGCCCTGCACCGAGTTGGTGTAGTCGGGGCGGGTCACCACCGCGCCCGGGCTGTTCGTCGTCGCCGAGCTTTCGGTGAGGTAGTCAACGAACGTCGTCTCGACCCCCTTGTAGCCGGTGGTCTGGCTGTTCGCGATGTTGTCGCTGATATTGCCGAACGCCGCCGACTGCGCGCCGAGGCCGGTGATGGCGGTGTTCATCGCGCCGAAAAGACTCATGGAAAGCTGCTCCGTAACCAGGTCAATGCCGACGGGATCGTGTCGGCCTGACCGAGGTAACGCAGCTTCCGTGCCAAACCGCATGCCAGGCCCGGAATCGCAGAATCCCGCCGATTCCCAGCGAGACAGGGCGCGCCGAACCCGTGCCGACCCGGAATCATTTGCCGACCCGACGATTCCTACCCGGCAGAATCCGGCAGTCCCGGACTCGTCATTTCTCCGATTCGCCCACCAACCGCGGCTTTCCCGACGTGGCCCGGCGCTTGCACAGCATGGCCGAACGCGCCCCCGCGCCCCTCACCGGAGCCACCGCCACGTGCCGATTGATACTGTGTCGTCCAACCCCGCCGCCCCGTCCGGCCAGCCCGGCTCCGCTCCGCCCGGCGCGCCCGCGCCCGTCGCTGACTCCCGCTTCGGCCAGGCCCTGCAGTCACTCCTGGCCCCACCCACCGGCAAGGCAGCCGCCGCGACCGTCGTCCCTCCCTCGGGTCCCGCCTCGCCCTCGGGCGCGACCCGCGGTGGACGGACGTCGGCCCTCGAGGCCGTGCCGACCCCTCCCGTGCCCGCCACTCCGGCCGCGCCTCCCGGCGCACCCGCGTTCCCCGGATCGGCCGCCGCCCAGCCCGCGCCCAGCCAGCCCGCGCCCAGCCAGCCCATGACTGCCCAGCTGCCGTCTGAACCGCCCGCCGCCACACCACCGCCGGCCGACCCGCCGGGTACCCAACCGGACTCCCCCGCCGCCGCGCTGCTCCCGCGCCTGGCCCCGCCCGTCCCGGCCACCGCGAGCCGCGCCGCCCTCAAGACAGCGCCCCGCAGCCCCGCCGCGCCGAGCGATGACGACTCGGCCGCAAGTCCCGCGCCGGCGACGACGGTCGTCCCGCCCCCCCTTGTCCCGGCACCCATGATCTCCGCGCCGCCGCAGCCGGCCGATGCTCCGGTCGGCAATGAGCCCGCCTGGGCGCCAGCAGGCACCGGCCCCGCCGCAGCCATGCCCCACCCCTCGCCCGCCGGATCCGGGGAAGCGCCCGCGCCGACCGCGCGCCTGATCGCCGCCGACCTGTCCGTCGACCCCGCCAGCCCAATCCCACCGGCGGACCAGCTCCCCCCCCTCCTCCCGCCCGTAGCGCCGGTCAGCCTCCCCGACGGGCCAGCCCTCTCCGCCCCAGCCGCCAAGCCCGCATCGACCGAAGCCGCCGGCGGCGTCCAGGCTGCCCCCCGCGGCGACGGCATGCCGGTGGCGGTGGCCTACACCCGCTCCCAGCTCCGGGCGCCGCAGCGCCTGACCGTCCGGCTTGACCCCGGCGAACTCGGCCGGGTGAATTTCGACATCCGTACCCAGAAGGATGGCAGCTCCGACATCCGCATCGCCGTCGAGCGCCCGGAAACACTTGCGCTGCTCCGCCAGGACCGCCACCAGCTCGACGCCGCGCTCGGACGCGCCGGCCTCAGCGCCGATGCCGGCCAGGTCCAGCTCGCGCTCGGCGGATCGCACGACTGCGCCCCTCCCGATCAGCGCAGCGCCACACCCGACCCGTCCGCCACCACCGGCGGCACCCTCTGGCAAAGCGCCCCCGACCAGGGCGGCGGCTCCCGTGGTGGCCATGCCCCCCCTCGCGCCCAGCCGCTGACCGCCGACGACGGCGACTGGCAGGGCTGGTCCGGCGTCGTCGCGCCCCCCGCTCCGTCCATTCGCACGCTATCCGGCGGCCTCGCCGCCCTCGACATCGTCGCCTGACCTTCTTCCCGGAGACATCCCCATGAGCATCACCTCGACGCAATCGAACAGCCTGCTGGCCACCGCCAGCCAGGTGGGCGCGACGTCCACCACGGCCGCCGCCGCCGCATCCGGCGCGTCCAACACGCTGGCCGGCAACTTCAATACCTTCCTCACCCTGCTCACCACGCAGATGAAGAACCAGGACCCCACAAGTCCGCTCGACACCAACCAGTTCACGTCGCAGCTCGTCCAGTTCGCCGGCGTCGAACAGCAGATCAACACGAACACCAGCCTCACGACGCTGATCAACGTCTCCAAGGCCTCAAGCCTCTACCAGGCCTCGGCCATGATCGGCCATCAGGTCACGGCGCAGTCCAACCAGCTCGCCCTGCAGGGCGGCCAGGCCGGCCTGCAGTTCACCCTCGGCACGCCGCAGACCGTGAACGTCTCGATCACCAACAGCTCCGGAGTCCAGGTCTACAGCCAATCCGTCGCCGGTCAGGCGGGGAGCAACGGCTGGGTCTGGCAGGGCCAGACGAGCGACGGCCTCACCGCACCGGATGGGCTCTACACCGTCAACGTCACCACCGGGACGAACGCCACCTCGCCGGTGCCGTTCAATGTCGTCGGCACCGCCACTGGCGTCGATGGCTCGGGCGCGACCCCATCGGTGAGCATGGGTCCGCTCACGGTGCCGATCAGTTCCATCCGATCGGTGATGTGAGGATGTGATGGCCGGGCAGGAAATGCCGGGCTGTTCATCCGTCGTTAGTACCTTCACGGCAAAACCTGCCCGGGCGCAAAAATCCTGACGCCCGGGGAATTCTCATGCCGCCTTCGACGCTCCATTCTTCCGAGCTCCCTGACACCCTTCCGCGCGGGAGCCTCCTGCCGTGAAGGGCCTGCTCGACGGTTTGCGCAGCCTCGGCACCGGCCGGCTCATCGGCCTCGGCCTTGCCGCGGTCATGACGGTCGCCACCCTCGTCATGCTCACGATGGTGTCGGGCTCCGAGCAGATGGCGCTGCTCTACGGCGATCTCGATCTCGCCGAGAGCGGCCAGATCGTCGATCATCTCGACAAGCAGCAGATCCCCTACCAGCTGCGCGCCGGCGGCCGCCAGATCCTGGTCCCAGCCGACAAGGTCGCCCGCGCCCGCCTCGCTTTGGCCAAGGAATCGCTCCCCTCCGGCGGCGGCGTCGGCAACGAGATTTTCGATCGTGGCGACGCGCTGACGGCAACGCAATTCCAGCAGCGCATCAACCAGCTCCGCGCCCTCGAGGGCGAACTGTCGCGCACCATCCGCGGCATTTCCGGCGTACGGGCCGCGCGCGTGCATATCGTCATGCCCAAGCGCGAGCCGTTCGAGAAGGAGCCGCAGCAGGCGCAGGCCTCCGTCCTGGTCTCGACCGGCGCCGGCGGGCTCGACCGTGAATCCGTACAGTCGATCGTGCATCTGCTCGCCGCTGCCGTGCCGGGCCTCAAGGTGCAGAACATCACCATCGCCGACAGCCGCGGCAATCTGCTGACCAAGCTCGACGACGGTAGCGGGGCCCGCTCGAATGAGACTGCCGAGGCGCTGAAACGCAGCATCGAGGCACGTATTTCGCGGGCCGCGGAGGAGATCCTCGAGCGCAGCCTGGGCCCGGGGCGCGTTCGGGCTGAAGCGACGGTCGAGCTCGATGTCGATCACGTCCGCGAGACGCGCGAGCAGTATGACCCCGAGGGCCAGGTGGTGCGCAGCACGCAGAGCACCAACACCGCCAGCAAGAACACCGAGAACGCGGCGCCGGTGACCGTTCAGAACAACCTGCCCAACGCCGATGCCGGGCAGTCCGCCAGCGGCAGCCAGGAAACGCGCGCGGACGAAACGACGAACTACGAAATCACCAAGACCGTCCGCAACCTCGTGCGCGACCAGGCCCAGCTGCGCCGCATCAGCGTCGCCGTACTGGTCGACGGCACCGAGGAGAAGGGGACTGACGGCAATCCGGTCTGGAAGGCCCGCCCCGCCGAAGAGCTCGAGCAGATGACGCGCCTGGTGAAGACGGCGATCGGCTTCGACGCCAAGCGCGGCGACCAGCTGGAACTCGTCAGCATGCGCTTCGTCGAGCGGGACGAGCCGCCGGCGGCCGAGCCTGCCAAGCTATTGGGCCTGCCGATCGCCAAGGACGATGTCGTGGGCCTCGCCCGCACGGCGGTCCCCGCGCTGGTGCTGCTGGCCATGCTGCTGTTCATCCTGCGGCCGATGGTGCTGCGTCTGACCGCGCCCTCCGCCGGCGCGGCCGGCGCGATCGGCGGCCCCGGCACCAGCGCCGATGCGGCCTTCGGCGCCGCCGGCAGCCTCGCGCTCGCGGGTCCCGCCAGCGGCGGCGCCGCCGGGCTGCTCGCCGCCCGCGATCAGGCGCTGCTGTCTGGTCCCGGTGGTGAGGATGATGACGACCTCGGCGAGATCAATCTCTCCAACGTCGAGGGCGCGCTCAGGGCAACTTCGGTGCGCCGGCTGACCGCCCTGGTTGAGCGGCATCCCGAGGAATCCCTTTCGATTGTGCGCGCATGGCTGCGCCAGGAGCCTGCATAATGGCTGCTCGTGATGATGGGCGTGGTCTGCCCGGTCCGCAGAAGGCGGCGATCCTCATGCTGGCGCTCGGCGAGGAACGCTGCGCGCAGATCTTCGGCATGATGCATGAGGACGAGATCAAGGAGCTGTCCTCCGCGATGTCCCAGCTCGGCCCGGTGCCGGCGGAAACGGTCGAGCGCATTTGCATCGAATTCACCGAGAGCATCGGCGCTGCGGGCAATCTGGTCGGCGGCTTCGACACCACCGAGCGCCTCCTGCTCAAGACCCTGCCGCGCGATCGCGTTGCCCAGATCATGGAAGAAATCCGCGGCCCCGCCGGCCGCACCATGTGGGACAAGCTCGGCAACGTGAACGAGATCGTCCTCGCCAACTACCTGAAGAACGAATATCCGCAGACCGTGGCTGTGGTGTTGTCGAAGGTCCGCTCCGAGCATGCCGCTCGCGTCCTGGCCATGCTCCCCGACGGCTTCGCGATGGAAGTGGTCATGCGCATGCTCCGCATGGAGAGCATCCAGCGCGACGTGCTCGACGGTGTCGAGCGGACATTGCGCGCCGAGTTCATGTCGAATCTCTCGCGCAGCACGCGCCGCGATGCACACGAAATGATTGCCGAAATCTTCAACAATCTCGATCGCCAGGCGGAGTCTCGTTTCATCGCCGCCCTCGAGGAGCGCAACCGGGAATCGGCCGAGAAGATCAAGTCGCTCATGTTCACCTTCAACGACCTCCAGCGCCTCACGCCGATGGCGGTGCAGACGCTGCTGCGCTCCGTCGAGAAGGACAAGCTGCCGCTGGCCCTCAAGGGTGCCTCCGAGAAACTGCGCGAGATGTTCTTCAGCAATCTCTCCGAACGCGCCGGCAAGATGCTGCGCGACGACATCGAGGCACTCGGCGCCGTCAAGCTGCGCGACGTCGACGACGCGCAGGCCGGCATCGTTTCACTGGCCAAGGAGCTCGCCGCGCAAGGCCAGATCGAGATCAACGAAGGCAAGGATGAGGAGATGGTCTATTGACCTCACATCGCCGCGCGCTCCTCGTCGAGGATTTCGACATGCCGCCGGTGTCGCATGCCCCGGCACCGGTCCATACCGGCTGCGACTGCCCGCGTTGCCAGTCCGACCCCAGCCTGCCCCTCTGCCGCGCCGACGCCTTCGATGCCGGACGCATGGCCGGGCGCGTCGAGGCGGCCGACATGCTGACGGCGCAGACCGACCAGATGACGGCGCTGGTCGAGGAGGCCATCGCGTCGGCCGATGCGGTGGTCAACGAGGTCGCCGAGACGACGGCCGATGCGATCGGCCGCGCGGTCATCGCCATGGTCGCGGCCAGCCTGCCGGGCATTCTCGGCGCCCTGGGCGCGCGCGAGGCGCAGGCGGTGGCGAATGCCGTGCTGCCGGCCCTGCGCAACGAGGCGACGGTGACCATCGCGGCCGGGTCCGCGGCGATGCCGCTGCTGCAGCCAGCGACCGCCCGCATGCCCGGCGGCCGTCAGCCCCGCGTCAGCCTGGTCGCCGATGAGGGCGCCGGGCCGAACGACATTCGCATCGACTGGCACAACGGCGCCGTGCGCAGCGAGCCGAGCGAGACACTGGCGCGGGTGCGCGACGTACTGGCCGGGTTCGGCCTGCTGCCAGCGCACACCAACGCGGACGATATCGATTTTACAACGGACCAGGCGGAGTTATTGAACCATGGATGAACGTCTCGGCCTCTCCGACCTCACCGAGCCCGCCACCGGCATTGCCGAGCCGCCGGGCACCCGTACCGCGCGTGACCTCGAAGCCGTCTACGACATTCCCGTCACCGTCAGCGCCGTGCTCGGCAAGTCGACCATGCAGGTCAGCCAGCTGCTCAAGCTCGGCCGCGGCGCGGTGGTCGAGCTCGACCGCAAGCTCGGCGAGGCCATCGATATCTACGTCAACAACCGCCTCGTCGCCCGCGGCGAAGTGGTGATGGTCGACGACAACCGGCTCGGCGTGACGATGACGGAAATCGTCAAGGCCGACCGCGCTCTTTAGGACACGCCAATGCGGATCATGATCGTAGGCACCCTCTCGGGTCGCCTGGGCGAAGCCTCGATGCTCGCCCGCAAGGCCGGCGCCGAACTCGAACACGCCGAGGATGTCGACCTCGCCTTGCGCTCGCTGGCGCGCGGGGCCAACGTCGAGCTGATCTTCTGCGAAATCAGCCAGCCGGTGCGCATACTGATCGATTCATTGCGCGCCCAGCGGCACGATATCTCGGTCATCGCCTGCGGCACCAACGCCGATGGCGATGCCGCCGTGGACGCCATCCGCGCCGGCGCGCGCGAATTCCTGCCGCTGCCGCCGGATCCCCTGCTGATCGCCGCCATCCTGCACGAGGCCAGCCGCGAGCGGCATACGCCGATCGCCCGCGACCCCGTCATGCTGCAAGTGATCCGCCGCGCCGAGCAGGTCGCCCGCACCGATGCCTCCGTGCTCCTGACGGGCGCGTCCGGCACCGGCAAGGAAGTTCTCGCGCGTTTCATTCACGCGACATCGCGCCGCGCCAAGGGTCAGTTCGTCGGCGTCAACTGCGCCGCCATTCCCGACACCATGCTGGAAAGCGAACTGTTCGGCCACGAAAAGGGTGCCTTCAGCGGCGCGCTGAACCGGCGCGTCGGCAAGTTCGAAATGGCCGATGGCGGCACCCTGCTGCTCGACGAAATCAGTGAAATGGACGTGCGCATCCAGGCCAAGCTGCTGCGCGTCCTGCAGGAGCGCGTGGTCGACCGCCTCGGCGGCGGCCAGCCCGTTCCCGTCAACGTCCGCATCATCGCCACCTCGAACCGCAACCTGCTCGACGAAATCGCCGCCGGCCGCTTCCGCGAGGATCTCTATTTCCGCCTCAACGTGGTCAGCATGCGCCTGCCCTCGCTCTCCGAGCGCCCCGGCGACGTGCTGCGCCTCGCCGAGCATTTCGCCGAGCACTACGCCAATCTCAACGGCGTCCCGGTCCGCCCGATCGGGTCGACAGCGATCCGCGCGCTCACCCGCCACACCTGGCCAGGCAACGTGCGTGAGCTTGAAAACACCATGCATCGTGCCGTCCTGCTCGCCGAAGGCCCGGCAATCGAGGCCGATGCGCTCGAGCTGTGCGGCGTGCCCGCCCATGCCAACGACGACGCTGGTGGCCTGCTCGCCGACGGTGCCGGCGTCGGCGAACTCGTCGGCCGCCGCATCGAGGATGTCGAGCGCGACCTGATCCTGCAGACGCTGTCACACACGAATGGAAACCGCACCCACGCCGCGGTCATGCTCGGCATTTCCATCCGCGCCCTGCGCAACAAGCTGCGCGACTACGCCATGGGCGGCGCCGCCGTCCCGCCGCCGCTCGCGGGGGTCGCCGTCTAAATCATGGAAGCCGCCCTGGCGCCCTTCCTGAGCAAGCTGCCGAAGCTCGGCAGCAGCCGCGACGTCGGCCTCGCGGTCGGCATCATCATGCTCCTCTCGGTGCTGGTGCTGCCGCTGCCGCGCGTCATGCTCGATGTCGGCCTGGCGCTGTCGATCACCGCCTCCGTGCTGGTTCTGATGGTGGCGGTGTTCCTCTCCAAACCGCTCGAGTTCACCAGCTTCCCGACCCTGCTGCTGCTGACCACTCTGCTGCGCCTCTCGCTTAACGTGGCAACGACCCGCCTGATCCTCGCCCACGGCAGCGAGGGCAAGCTCGCCGCCGGCCATGTCGTCGCGGCCTTTGGCGGCTTGCTGATGGGCGGCGATGTGGTGATCGGCGTGATCCTGTTCGCCATCCTCCTGGTGGTGAACTTCATGGTCATCACCAAGGGCTCCGGCCGAATCGCCGAAGTCGCCGCACGCTTCAGCCTCGATGCCATGCCCGGCAAGCAGATGGCGATCGACGCCGACATGTCCGCCGGCATGATCGACGACAAGGAAGCCCGCCGCCGCCGCCGCGAGCTCGAGGAGGAAGCCGGCTTCTACGGCGCCATGGATGGTGCGGCGAAGTTCGTCCGCGGCGACGCCATCGCTGCCCTGATCATCACCTTCATCAACATCCTCGGTGGCCTCGCCATCGGCGTGCTGCGCCATAGCATGACCGTCGGCGCCGCCGCCGATACCTTCACCACGCTGACCATCGGCGACGGCCTGGTCAGCCAGATCCCCGCCCTGCTGGTCTCAACCGCCGCCGGCATCGTCGTCACCAAGGGCGGCATGCAGGGCAGCACCGAGGCGACCCTGGTGCGCCAGCTCGGCGGCGTCCGCCCGCTCGCGCTGGCAAGCGGCGCCGCGGGTGTCCTGGCCTTGATGCCTGGCCTGCCGATGCTGCCCTTCCTGGCGCTCGCCGGCATTTCCGGCGGCGCCGCCTGGATGCGCTGGAAAACCCCCGAGGTGTCCGACGAGCCGGAGGTGCCGCTGCCGGTACCGGGCGCCGAGCCGCCGATCGCGGACTCGCTGCGGATCGACCTGGTACGCATCGAACTCGGCTATGGCCTCCTGGCGCTGGCCGGCGGCGAAGCGCCGCGCCTGACCGAGCAGATCAAGGGCCTGCGCCGCACTATCGCCTCCGAGCTCGGCTTCATCATGCCGGCCGTGCGCATCCAGGATAACATGGAGCTGGCGGCTGAAGAATATTCGATCCGCATCAAGGAAATCCCCGCCGGCCGCGGCCAGCTGCGCCCCGGAAAGTTCCTCGCCATGGGCGACACCTCGCATGGCCTGCGCGGCGAAATCACCCAGGAACCCGCCTTCGGCCTCGCCGCCACCTGGATCGACGCCACGGATCGTGACGAAGCCAGCTTCCGCGGCCTGACCGTGGTCGACAGCTCCACCGTGCTGGCGACGCATCTCACCGAAGTCGTCAAGCAGAACCTCGCCGAGCTGCTGTCCTATTCCGAGACCCAGAAGCTGCTCGACGAAATGCCGCGCGAACACCAGAAACTGGTCACCGAGTTGATCCCCTCCGTCGTTTCCGTCGGCGTCGTGCAGCGCGTGCTTCAGGGCCTGCTTGCCGAACTCGTCTCCATCCGCGACCTGCCGACGATCCTCGAGGGCATCCAGGAGGCCTGCGCTGGCCAGGCCCGCGCCATCCCGGTGCTCATTGCCCATGTCCGCAGCCGGCTCGCCCGCCAGATCAGCGACAGCCATGTCGGCGGCGGCGGCTATATTCCGCTCATCACCTTGTCGCCGGAATGGGAGGGCGCCTTCGCCGAGGCGCTCGTCGGCCCGGCGGAGGATCGCCAATTGGCCATTGCTCCTTCGAAATTGATGGATTTCATGCAGCGCCTGCGCACCGCCTTCGACAATGCCGGGCAGACCGGCGAGTCGCCGGCGCTGCTCACCTCCGGCCTGATCCGCCAGCATGTCCGCGCCGTCGTCGAACGGGTGCGGCCGGCGACGCCGGTGTTGGCGCAGGCGGAAATCCACCCGCGGGCGCGCATCCGCACCGTCGGCCAGATCTGAGGTCACACCATGCGGATGAAACTCTACACGGCATCAGGCATGCCGGAAGCAATGGCGCTGATCCGCGACGAACTCGGGATCGACGCGGTGATCCTGTCCTCGCGCCGTGTCGCCGGTGGTGTCGAGGTCACGGCGGCACTTGAAGAGCCCGAGGCCGATCCCGCCCCGCTGGCGCGCTTCCCGGTGCGCGAGGTGCCGCGCGAGATTCCCCGCGCGCCCCCGGCGCCGGCCGCCCCGCTCGTGCACGACGCATGCCCGCTGGTCCGCCACGGCACGCCCGAGGCGCTGGCCCGCAAGCTGCGCAACGGCCCCCTGCCCTTCGCGCTCTCCGTCGTGCTGCGCTTCCAGCCGCTCGATGCCGCCGTCCTCGTGCGCCCCCTGCTGTTCGTCGGCCCGCCCGGCGCCGGCAAGACGCTGACGGTGGCGCGCCTCGCCACGCGCCTGGTGCTGGCCGGCCAGAAGCCCGAAGTGATGAACGCCGACGATCGGCGCGCCGGCGCGCATGAGCAGCTCGCCGCCTTCACCGACCTGCTCGGGCTGACACTGCATCATCGTGGCAACCCCATTCCGCGCGGCGGTCCCCTGCTGATCGACAGCCCCGGCCTTGATCCGTTCGAACGCGCCGACCGCGAGGAGATCCAGGCGATGGCGAGTGCCACGGGAGCGACCACGCTGCTGGTGCTGCCCGGCGGCATCGATGCCGGCGAAGCCACCGATCTAGCCGAGGCATTCGGCGCGTGCGGCGCCACCCGCCTTGTCGCCACCCGCCTCGACGTCGCCCGCCGCCTCGGCGGCATCCTCGCTGCCGGCGCGATCCTGCCGCTGGCCGAGGCCGGCATCGGGCCCGCCGCCGCCGACGGGCTGATGCCGATGACCCCCGACCTGCTCGCTGCCTGCCTGCAACGCCGTGGCGCTGCCCAACCCAGGAGATCCGCGCCATGACGCGACCGATCGAGTCTTATGCCGGCCGCGTGGTCGCCATTGCCTCCGGCAAGGGCGGCGTCGGCAAGACCTTCCTTTGCGTCACCCTCGCCCATGCGCTGGCCCGCGCCGGGCGGCGGGTGCTGGTGGTCGATGCCGATTTCGGCCTCGCCAATGTCGACATCCAGCTCGGCCTGATGCCGCGCGTCGATCTCTCCAGCGTGCTGGCCGGCCAGGCAACGCCGGAGCAGGCGGTGCTGCGGCTCGAAGCCGGGTTCGACGTGCTGCCTGGCCGCTCCGGCACCTCCAATCTGTCGAACATGCCGGCCGAGACCATCGCCGCCCTGCTCGCCATCGTCCGCGGTCTCGCCGGGCGCTATGATCTGGTGCTGCTCGATCTCGGATCCGGCCTCGACACCGCCGTCCGCCGGCTGGCCGCCGAGGCCGATGGCCTGCTGGTCGTCGCCACCGAGGAGCCGACCAGCCTCACCGACGCCTATGCCGTGCTGAAGCTCTACGCCCGCGACCGCGCCACCCCCTGCCCCGCCCAGGTGGTGATCAACCAGGCCGCCACGCCGGCGGCCGGGCGGCGGGTGTTCGCCACCCTCGCGCAGGCCTGCACGCGCTATCTCGGCGCGGCCCCGGTGCTGCTCGGCATCGTCCGCCGTGATGAGCGGGTGCGCGACGCGATCCGCCGGCAAATGCCACTGCTGCAGCGTCATCCCGCAACCCACGCCGCCGAGGATGCCGAAGCGATTGCCGCAGCCCTGGTATCCCCCGCGCCGGTCGCCTGACGGGGCGCAATCCTGTATGATCGCCCCGTCCAGGAGCAGCGATCATGCACGGCGACGCACCCCATCCCGACACGGCCCCACCCGCGGCGTTTGCCGATGTGCTCTTCGGACGGGTTGATCCGCAGGACCTGGGGTCGGTTTCCGTCCCCGCCCGTGACGCCCTGGCGGCGGCCGCTTGGCGTCAACTCGCGGAGCCCCGCACCGCCGCGCAGCCGGCGATCCGGCTGGAGGATCGCACGCTCGACGGCCGTGCGGTCACGTTGGTGCAGGTGGTCAACGACAACAAGCCCTTCCTGCTCGACAGCACCTTGGCGGAGCTCGCCGAGCAGGGCCACGAGCCGGCGCTGGTGGCGCATCCCATTCTTGCCGTCAGCCGCGATGCCGCCGGCGGGCTCACCGGGTTCGCGCCGGACGCCGCCGGGGCGTTGCCGCCAGGCATGCGCCGCGAAAGCCTGTTGCACATCCATCTGCCGCGGATCGAAGATGAGGCGGCGCGGGCGCGGCTGATCGCGGGGCTCGCCGCCGTCTATGCCGACGTCGCCATCGCCGTCGGCGACTGGGTGGCGATGCGCACGCGGGTGTTCGCGGCCATGCAGTCCTACCGCGCGGCCCCGCCGCCGTTGGCGGAGGGAGAGATCGCCGAGGCGACCGCGTTCCTCGACTGGATCGGCGACGACAACTTCACGTTCCTCGGGCTGCGCGAATACCGCCTGCCCGACGGCGACCTGGCGGCCGATCCGGTCGAGGGCAGCGGCCTTGGCCTGCTGCGCGATCCCGCAACGCTGGTGCTGCGGCGCGGGCGCGAGCTGGTGACGATGACACCGGAAATCCGCGCCTTCCTCGCGCGGCCGCGGGCGCTGATCATCACCAAGGCCAACGTGAAGTCGCGCGTGCATCGCCGCGTCTATCTCGACTACATCGGCATCAAATTGTTCGGCCCCGCCGGCGAGGTGACCGGGGAATTGCGGGTGGTCGGGCTGTTCACCGCCAGCCTCTACACCGATGTCGCCGCCGACATCCCGTATCTGGGCCGCAAGGTGGCGGGGATCGTCACGCGGGCCGGCTTCGATCCGGCGAGCTATGCCGGGCGCGCGCTGCGGGCGGTGCTGGAGACCTATCCGCGCGACGAGCTGTTCCAGGTCGACGACGAGACGCTGTTCCGCTTTGCCATCGCGATCATGAACCTCTCGGAACGGCCGCGCATCCGCGTGCTGGCGCGCGTCGATGAGTTCGATCGCTTCGTCTCCGTGCTCGTGTTCATCCCCAAGGATCGCTACGACACCGGGGTGCGCCATCGCGTCGGCGCCTATCTCGCGGATGTGTTCGACGGGCATATCTCGGCGGCCTATCCGGCCTATCCCGAGGGGCCGCTGGCGCGGACCCATTACATCATCGGGCGCAACGAAGGGCCGACGCCGGCGCCGTCGCAGGAGGTGCTGGAGGCCGGGGTGGCGGCGATCGCGCGGACCTGGGCGGACGGGCTGCGCGAGGCCTTGGCGGCCGAGGGGCGGGCGCTGTTCGCGCGCTATGCCGAGGCGTTCTCGGCGGCCTATCGCGAGGCGTTCACGCCCGCGGAGGCGACGGCGGATATCGCCATCCTCGAGCGGCTGTCGGAGGCGGAGCCGCGGGCGATCGATCTGTATCGCCGCGAGCGCGACGCGGCGACGCGGGCCAATCTGCGGCTGTTCTCGCGCGGGCAGGGGCTGACGCTGTCGGAGCGGGTGCCGCTGCTGGAGAACCTCGGTTTCGCCGTGGTCAACGAGCGCACCTATCGCATCACGCCGCAAGGCGGCAGCGAGGAGGCGGCGATCTGGCTGCATGACATGGCGCTGGAGCGGGCCGATGGCCGGGCGATCGTGCTCGACGATATCCGGGCGCCGATCGAGGAGACGCTGCTGGCGCTGTTCGCCGGGCGGGCGGAGTCGGACGGGTTCAACCGCCTGGTGCTGGCGGCCGGGTTGCCGTGGCGGGATGTGGCGCTGCTGCGCACGCTTGGGCGGTATCTGCGGCAGCTGCAGGCGCCCTATGGGCCGGCCTATATCGCGGCGGCGCTGGCGCGACAGGGGGCGATCGCGGCAAGGATCGTGGCGCTGTTCAGGGCGCGGTTCGATCCGGCCGGTGGCGGCGATGCGGCGGCGATCGAGGCCGAGATCGAGGCGGCGCTGGCCGATGTGGCGAGCCTGGATGACGACCGCATCCTCCGGCGCTGCGTGAACCTGGTGCGGGCGGCGGTGCGGACGAATTTCTTTCAGCGCGCGGCGGACGGGGGGCCGCGCGATACCATCGCCATCAAGTTCGCCTGCGCCGAGGTGGAGGGCATGCCGCGGCCGCGGCCGTTGTTCGAGATCTTCGTGTATTGCCCGCGGGTCGAGGGGCTGCATCTGCGCTTCGGGCGGGTGGCGCGCGGGGGGCTGCGCTGGTCGGACCGGCCGCAGGATTATCGCACGGAGGTGCTGGGCCTGGTGAAGGCGCAGCAGGTGAAGAACGCGGTGATCGTGCCGGTGGGGGCGAAGGGTGGGTTCTTCCCGCAACGCCTGCCGCCGGCGTCGGACCGGGCGGCGTGGATGGCGGAGGGGACGGCGAGCTATCGGGTGTTTGTCCGCGCGCTGCTGGAGCTGACCGACAACATCGTGGGCGGCGCGATCGTGCCGCCGGGCGATACGGTGCGGCACGATGCGGATGATCCGTATCTGGTGGTGGCGGCGGACAAGGGGACGGCGACGTTCTCCGATGTGGCGAACGAATTGTCGGTGGCGCACGGGTTCTGGCTGGGCGATGCCTTCGCGTCGGGCGGCAGCCATGGGTATGACCACAAGGGGATGGGGATCACCGCGCGCGGGGCGTGGGAGGCGGTGAAGCGGCATTTCCGTGAGGTGGACGTCGACATCCAGCGGCAGGATTTCACCGCCGTTGGGGTGGGCGACATGTCGGGCGATGTGTTCGGCAACGGGGCGCTGCTGTCGCGGCACATGAAGCTGCTGGCGGCGTTCGATCATCGCGATATTTTTCTCGATCCGAGCCCCGATCCTGAGACGGCCTGGGAGGAGCGGGCCAGGCTGTTCGCGCTGCCAAGGTCGAGCTGGGCGGATTATGAGCGGGGGAAGATTTCGGCCGGCGGCGGGGTGTTCTCGCGCGCGGCGAAGTCGATTCCGTTGTCCGCCGAAATTCGGGCGGCGATCGGGCTGGATCAGGCGGTGGCGACGCCGGCGGAGGTGATGAACGCGCTCCTGAAGGCGAAGGTGGATCTGCTGTGGTTCGGGGGGATCGGGACCTATGTGCGGGCGTCGAGCGAGAGCGATGCGGAGGCTTCGGACCGAGCGAATGATGCGATCCGGATTACCGGGGCGGAGGTCCGGGCGCGGGTGGTGGGCGAGGGGGCGAATCTCGGGCTGACGCAGCGCGGACGGATCGAGGCGGCGCTGGCGGGGGTGCGGCTCAATACGGATGCGATCGATAATTCGGCGGGGGTGAATACGTCGGACGTCGAGGTGAACATCAAGATCGCGCTGTCGATCCCCGAGGCGGATGGGCGGCTGGGGTTTGCCGATCGCAACGCGCTGCTGGCGGGGATGACGGACGAGGTGGCGCCGCTGGTGCTGCGCAACAACTATTTGCAGACACTCGCACTGTCGCTGGCGGAGCGGCGGGCGGCGGCGGATCTGGGGTTCGCGCGGCGGAGCATGCAGGCGCTGGAGCAGCAGGGGCGGCTCGATCGGGCGGTGGAGTATCTGCCGGACGAGGCGGCGCTGGTGGCGCGGGGGCAGGCGGGGCTGGGGCTGACGCGGCCGGAGAACGCGGTGCTGCTCGCCTATGCCAAGCTGACATTCTACGACGACCTGCTGGCGGGGACGGTGCCGGATGATCCGTATCTGGCGCAGGAGCTGGAGCGGTATTTCCCGGCGACGCTGCGGGCGCGGTTCCCGGATGCGATCGCGCATCACAAGCTGCGGCGCGAGATCATCGCGACGGGCATGGCGAATGCGGTGGTGAACCGCGCCGGGCCGACGGCGATCGTGCGGCTGATGGATGAGACGGGGGCGGATGCGGCGGCGATCGCGGCTTCCTATGCGGTGGCGCGGGATAGCTATGGGCTGATCGGGTTGAATTCGGCGATCGACGGGCTCGATGGGACGATCCCGGGGGCGGTGCAGCTGGGGCTGTATGCGGCGCTGCAGGATCTGCTGTTCGGGCGGATGGTTTGGTTCATTCGCAATGCGGGGCTGGGGGCGGCGGCGCTGGCGGAGACGGTGGGGCGGTTCCAGCCGGGGATCGCGGCGCTGGCGGGGCAGCTGGGGGCGATCCTGCCGCCGGGGTCGGCGGAGGCGATGGGGGCGCGGGCGGCGGCGCTGGTGGCGGCGGGGGTGCCGCAGGCGCTGGCGGATCGGTTGGCGGGGCTGGAGGAGCTGGCGGCGGCGACGGATATCGTGCTGGTGGCGGAGGGGACGGGGCATGCGGTGACGGAGGTGGCGGCGGCGCATTTTGCCGTGGCGGAGGCGCTTGGGTTGGGGCCGTTGCTGCGGGCGGCCCAGGAGATCGTGACGGGCGATCGCTTTGAGCGGATGGCGATCGACCGGGCGCTGGGGACGATCGGGGCGGCGCATCGGCGGCTGACGGCGGCGCGGCTGCGGGAGGGGCTGGCGGAGGCGGATGCCGGTCGGTTGCGCGAGGGGATCGCGAGCCTGTCGGCGGGGGGGCTGACGCTGGCGCGGCTGGTGGTGGCGGCGTCGCTGCTGGGGGATGGGTGAGCGGTTGACAGGTTGGGCCGGGGGCGGCTGTGTGCGGGGGTCTCGTCCAGGAGGGTAGTCCCGTGAAGCGAAATGAACTCTGCGCCGTGATCGGCCTTGGCAATATGGGCATCGAGGTGGCCGGGCGGCTGCATGCGGCGGGGCCGGTGGTGGGGTTTGACCTCTCCGCCGAGCGGCGGGCGCTGGCGGAGGGGCGGGGGATGCGGACGGCGGCGGATCTCGCGGCCGCGGTGCAGGGGGCGGCGACGGTGGTGCTGAGCCTGCCGACGCCGGCGGCGTCCCGGGCGACGGTGGAGGCGCTGACGAAGCTGATGCCGGCGGGGGCGCTGGTGATCGAGACCAGCACGGTGACGCCCGCGGATATCGGCAAGATGAAGGCGCAGTGCGCAGCGGCGGGGATCGGGTTTGTTGATGCGGCGATCCAGTCGGGGGTGGAGATCATGGCGCGCGGGGGGAGCGTGCTGCTGATCGGGGCCGATTCCGAAACGCTGGTGCGGGCCAGGCCGTGGCTTGATGCGCTGTCGGCCAAGCAGAGCGTGATGGGGGGCGTGGGCGCGGGGTCGGCGGCGAAGGTGATCAACAACGCGGTGGCGCATGCGGTGTATGTCGTGCTGGCGGAGGCGCTGGCGATGGCGCGGGCGAACGGGATCAGCACGGCGGATTTCGTGGACATGCTGAAGGGGGCCGATGCGGGCCTGGTGCGGCCGCTGACGCATCGGATCGGGGAGCGGACGGCGCAGCGGAATTTTGCGCCGGGGATGCCGATGGATGGGGCGCGGAAGGATTCGGTGCTGGCGCTGGAAGTGGCGCAGGCGGATGGGATTCCGCTGTTCGCGATCCAGGCGGCGCATACGGTGTATGAGATGGCGTGCGCGCAGGGGATGGGGCGGGATGATTATGCGGCGCTGACGACACTTTGGGATAAGTGGATTGTCTGACGCTCAGACACGCTGACGCGCGTCTTTGCGTCAGCGTGGCGACGGGAGCGACAGCGGTTCCTCTTGGAACCGCGATAGCGCTGCGCTTGTTCACGAAGGACGAAGGGTCACAGGGAGACAGCGAGAAGGGTGGATCGCTTCGCCGCGCTCGCCATGATGTTGAGTAATCGGAACAATATGGACGTGCGTCGACGTCCGAATTTCACTCGGTTTTTCGTCGGGCGGCGATGCGGTCGGGCCAGATGGCCATACCTTTGGGCTTCAGACAGGACTTGAGGGCGCGCATGAGGGCGCGGCGGGACCGCGGGGGCCGGGGCATGCGCTCCTTGCGCGGGCGTGGCGGGCGGACGCCCTTGGGTTTGTCGCGCTGGAGGGGTTTGGGGGGTGTGATGCCGAACAGGCGGCAGAGGGGGCGGACGGTGCGGCCGAGGGATCGGATGGCTTCCGGAGGGAGCTCGGCGAGCAGGGATTGGGTTTCGGGTTTGGTGAGCAGGTGCTCGAACTGGCCGAAACTGCCGCGGATGAAGAAGCCGTAGCGCTGGCCGATCCAGCCTTTGGCCTGGGAGATGTAGAGGGGTTTGGGGCGC
>Ga0164297_10000162_pt1 | contig 86546 bp, 91 predicted proteins | sample GEODES058metaG_FD_113539 | JGI IMG/M metagenome (GOLD analysis project Ga0164297, IMG submission 113539) | Dystrophic lake water microbial communities from Trout Bog Lake, Wisconsin, USA - GEODES058 metaG | ecosystem: Environmental > Aquatic > Freshwater > Lake | place: USA: Trout Bog Lake... | reverse complement strand
CGGCAATGTTGCAGGAGCGACGATAAATCTAGTTACAAATGGAGATTTTGAAACTGGAACATTTTCAGGATGGAATCTGAGTGGTTACACCGACTCGAAGTGGCTCCATATTGATTCTTTTGTCGACTCTTCAAAACCACAACTGGCTTATTTCGTGCTTACTCTCGAGCCCCCCACGAGCACTCCCGCCTTCTTAAGTCAGACTATTAATACAGTCAGCGGTCAGCAATACACAGTTAGCTTCGATAGTTTAGTGAGCGGAGGATCTCCGAATTTATTAAAGGTAACTATTGGGAGTCAGATCATTTACGATTCAGTGAATGGGGCAATACATGACTGGAGCCACAGTTCATTTAATTTTACAGCAAATGCTTCTACTCAGATTTTAACAATTGAAGCAGCCAATGATCCTTCCCAGATTCGTTTAGACAACATTGCTGTTATTGCTGTCCCAGAACCCTCCACCTACGCTCTCTTCGGACTCGGAGCATTGGCTCTGGTCGTGGCATATCGTCGGAAGGTTGCTTAATCACTCCTAGTTTTTTTTTTCTTCAGAAGACCCATCCTCTTCATCGGGGATGGGTTTTTCTTTAGTCTGTAGAGCCCCATAGAACCAGCTTCTACGAGGATAGACACCTCTGAGCTGATGGAATGATGTCCTTCTTCTTTGCTTCGGTTGACCTGCTCCCATTCACGTTGGCTAGTCACCACGAACAGGTGATTGCCGGTTCGCCTCGATACCAAAAAAGCCTATGAAAACAAAATCCTGCTCGGAATTCATTGACATCAAAGAAGTGCGAAAACTGTTTGAGCATCGCCAGCCTGACCTCATCGCCGAGCGCGCCGCAGTCAATCGCTGGATACAACGTCGCGACATCCCGCACAAATACACCGCGCCAAAAGTCCGCCTCTTTCGTCGTCAGGACATTCTTTCCGCGCTTGATGCTGACTACCCCGAAAACGCCGAACGGATTTTGAGCGTGAACGATGCGTTCCGAATCGCTGGCAGAAAGTATCCGCACACGAAAGGACTTTTACCCACATGAAAGCACAAGACATTTCAGCAGACCGCCTCCGCGATTTTTTTAACACGTTCGCAGAGTTAATGGAGCAAATGACAGGTAGCAATCCGCAAGGCATCTCAATTAAGACAGTTGCAGAAGAAATGTTGATTGCAAAAGCCCGCGCAGGCAAATCGCCCGCATACCTGAAAACGCTTCGCGCTCAAACCGCATCCGCGTTCAAGGGCAACCTTAGAAAATCCATCGCTGAAGTGACTTTGCCAGACATGGAAAAATGGTTTTTCCGAAGTGAATACGCGCGCAGGACACAGCGTAATTTCGGGCTGGCCGCCCGCACGCTTTTTAGTTTTGCGCAAAAGCGTGGTTACGTTCGCAACAATGTTGCCGAGGGGCTCGAAATGCCGACCCTTGAAAATCGCCCCGTTGAGATCATGCCCGTTGAACACGTCGCACTTGCGTTACACACCGCGCAGAAGACTGATTTGAACTTGTGCCGTTTGCTGGCAATTCAGTTTTTTGCCGGACTACGCACAAGCGAAGCGCACAGACTGATTGAATCTGAAATCGGCGAACGCTTCATTGAGGTTAAAGCCGAGAAGTGTAAAACCCGCCGCCGCATGGTGACAATTCAGCCAGCCTTGCGCGCATGGCTGTCCATCGGCGGGGAATTGCCTTTGCGTCAGGCGTGGACACGTCAGGCCGCGTTCCATGAACAAATGCTCGCCTCTGGCGTGCTATGGCCTCGCAATGCGTGTCGCCATTCTTTTTGCTCATATCACCTTGCGCAATTTGAAAACGCCGGAAAAACCGCGCTAGAGGCCGGACACAGTGAAGCCATGCTGTTTGCTCACTATCGCGAAATAGTCACTCCAGAGGCCGCGCAAGCGTTTTGGGACATCCGGCCAAAGTGACCCCATAGATAACGCCAGCTAAAAACTGTCCACCTGTGCCACCTGTTCGCTTTGGCTATCAGGGTTTAGCCTTAAACCGCTGAACGAAACTAAATAATCTAATTATGAGAAAAGACAAAAAAATCAATAAACCAACGGTATCAACATCGCCGAAACTTGCCTACACGCGGGCAGAGGTAGCCGCGCAACTAGGCTTACATCCAATAACAATCTCGCGTCTAACTGAGCGCGGGCTTTTGCGCCCGTCCCGCGCTACTAGCCGTCCGATCTACTCACACGATGAAGTGCAGCGATTCTTGCGAGACACGGCCAAACAATAACAGAAAACCCAAAAACAAATTAAATTCACATGAGCTTCCTAGATTTTCTTAAACAGCTATTCGGATTCGGAGATACATCCGCTAACAGTCAGCCCGACACCGCTCCGCTGCTGGCTGGCGCAATGGCAAGAAATATCCTTACTAAAGATTCAAAGGCGAATACATGACGACGATGAAATCAAAAATAATTTGCTCTTGCGCCGCGTTCGCCCGCGCGCTTGGCAACGGTGGATTCCATTCTGCCGCGCGCGTGTCGGAGTCGTCACCGACACGCGCAAACTTTTCCAGACCATATATAATCAGATCGAGCGCGGCTTCCTATCTTTCCAGATTGCCGCCCGCAATATCCGGCTCAGGCGTAGTCACAGGAAAGTCTGATTTACCCCTTCCCGTCTATCGCGGCGTTTTAAAAAAGTCGCTCATATCAAATCCTAGCGCGTCGCAATGGCTTGTCCGCGCGACAGCAGGGCTTTCTACTCGCTTACGCGCGGGAAGTGGATTGCTTTGCCTTTCTAGGGCATCCCAACGACAACGAGCGACGGTTAACGGGTCAACAATTTGAAAGGCTTTGCCAACTGCTAATCCAGCGAAGAAAACAAAAAACATCTGGCGAAATTACTACCATGAAGAATGACGACACACAGACAGGCGATACGACTATTGCAACAAAGCCGAAAGCAGAGCGAAAGGCCGCGTCACAGAAAAATGGCATTGCTAACGCCGCGCTGCCATCTGGCGAGTTCATACCGAAGAATGAAAGCACGGTGCAACGTGTCACACACGCCGGGGCAATCCGTATTGAAAACGAGAAAGCCTTGCAAGCCGTCCCCATTTATTACGAGGCGCGCGGGCAATGGTATTGCGCGGACGGACGCGGATGCTATGCAAAGATTACAGACTCTCAGGCAAAGTCATTTGTTGCAGAATATGGATTCAATAAAAACGCAAAGGATGGACAGGGAAACACCCCTGCGGAGCGCGCGATGCTCTGGCTAATGCAGAATCATCGAGTAGCTTTCGCTGGCGCGCTGGCGGGCTATCCGGCGGGCGTTCACGAATCAGGAGGCATCCGATTCCTTGTGACTGAATCGCCCGCCTTCGTTGAACCGAAGCCAGGCAAGTGCGATAAGATCCGACTTCTGGTAGAATCTCTTCTTTTTGAATCAACCGCAGCGGAAAGCGAGCAGCGAAGGCAGATTGATTATTTTTACATTTGGGCTTCGGAGTCTTACGCGGCTTATTATCGGCGGTTGAAAGAAGGCGAGACGGATAAGTTTCGGCATTGTCCCGCGCTGGTGATTTTCGGACCACGCCTTTGTGGTAAAAGCGTGTTGATCGATCTGATTCTAACGCCGCTATTCGGAGGAAAAAAAGCAGACCCGATGAGTTTTTTGCGCGATGCTAAATTTAACAAAGAGCTTTTTGGCGCATCAATTCTGGCTGCTGATGATACTGGGTCTTCATCAAATCTCGCCGAACGTCGGGAGCGTGGTGAGGGAATAAAAAAACTTCTTTGGAATGCGGAGCAACGAATGGAAGGAAAAGGCGCGGACGCCGTGAACCTGAGACCGTTCTGGCGCATGGTGATGGCCAGCAATGATGACCATGCCGGATTACAGGTTTGTCCCGCGCTTTCGCCAAGTCTTGAAGATAAGCTGCTTATTTTTCACGCGCAGAAAGCGGAGGGATTGCCGCAAACTCACGAGGAGCGCGACGCATGGGCAGATGCAATGCGCGCCGAGTTGCCAGCCTTCGCAGCGTTCTTGCTCGCGTATCGCCCGCCTGAGAATGTCGTTTTAGACCCACGCACGCGCGTTGCAATTTTTCAGCATCCTAAAATTGTCGCCGAACTCCGCGAGCTTCAGCCTGAAATGAGGTTGCTTGAATTGATTGATACGCTCGGCCTGATTAGTGATGAAGCACCGCTCTGGGAAGGCCGCGCCGCCGAGTTTGAAAAAGAAATGCGCGCGAAGGATGGCGAGGGATTACTTGACCGCATTTTCAGCGGAGCGGGGACAACGGGCAAGATGCTGACAGAGCTTGAACGGGTTGCGCCCGCCCGCGTGAATGTGACAAAGCGCAACGGTGGCTCATATTACAAAATATTTCGCGCGACTTAAATTTTGTCACCCATAATGAATTGGCAAAAGCTACGCCAGCAACTTTAAAACACCCCTACCTACTACTACCTACCCATACCAAAAGTAGGGGTAGGTGGTAGTAAGTGGTGGTTATTTTGTGTGTCCTCCCCCGTGTGATAAATAGATTCAGTCGAAAAAAAAGGTCATTATTCTTCACCCGGTCTGACCATGTTCATTCATACATCGGCACTGTCCGCACACCCCAAAGCGAACGCATTAAAGCACGATATTTTTGGGCTTTTCAAAAACGATGCCGCACGCGCGTTCTATGATGTGGTGTCTAAATCGTGCTTTGTTAGCCTCAAATGAGGCACACGGCGGGGAAAATGGAAAATGCCGTGCGCATTTTTATCGTCCTTAGCGTGCTAATTATCCGTTCGCGTTCTCGTCAGGCAATGTGCGATTTAACCTGAGCCTGCAAATGATTTAGTGAGGCTTCTCTAAATTGAAATCTGTTCGCGTTCTAAGATGCAACCGTCAAAACGTGCTTACTCTGGAAAGCTTTTATTTTTACACCCTTTTTTTACACCCCTGACGATAATTCCAAGCATTCCGCAGTCGTCCAGAGTTGCCATGAGTTTCTGTAATGGATTAAAGAAAACCGTTGCGAGCATTGCCTTTGATGAGCTAGGACTCGGAAAGCTGCTTGAAGCTAAGCCCTGCATTTTTGGCCGTTTTCGAGTTATGAGTCCCACGCTCTAACCAACTGAGCTACGCTGGCCGCCAAATCGGTCTGACATTGTGCGAACATTTTGCCTTCTGTCAAACCGGGAATTGCATCGCCCGCGATTTTAGACTTTTTCGCCGCCGGGAATTTCCTTGCGCGATTGCACCACCAAATCCACGAGACCGTATTTCTTCGCTTCTTCGGCGCTCATGAAATTGTCACGGTCGCAGTCTTTTTCCACTTGCTCAATGGTTTGCCCAGTGTGTTTGGAAAGAATTCCGTTCAAGGTGTTTTTCAATTTGAGCATGTGCTTCACGCGGATTTCCACATCGCTCGCCTGACCTTCCGCACCGCCGAGCACTTGATGAATCATGATATTGGAATTCGGCAGCGCGAACCGCTTGCCCTTCGTGCCGGCGCAAAGCAACACCGCACCCATACTTGCCGCCTGACCGATGCAATAGGTATTAATATCGCACGTCATGTATTGCATCGTGTCGTAAATCGCGAGTCCCGCCGACACACTGCCACCGGGTGAATTGATGTAGAAATGCACGTCTTTCTCCGGGTCGGTCATCTGCAAAAATAGCAGTTGCGCGACGATTACGTTGGCGATGCCATCGTCCACCGGCGTGCCGAGAAAGATGATGCGATCAACGAGCAGCCGCGAAAAAATATCGAATTGGCGCTCGCCGCGCGCGGTTTGTTCGATGACGGTCGGATACGGAATAATCGAATTTTGCATGGCGAAATAACTACTCCATTTTTGCCGCAAGTAAAGTTACAAACCGAACTCACGCCAAGCCGCCAAGGCGCAAAGCACCTGCAAAACATTTTTCTTATGCGGCTTTGCGACTTTGCGTGAGATAAATTCCCCAGAGCAACACGAAGCAGCTTGCAAAATCTTCCGGCTTTTCGCTCACCCACTGCGTCACCGCAGCTGGCGTGAACCATGCGCCCGTCTCGATTTCGTCGGGATGCAGCACAAATGGCCCTTCGCTTTCGGCGCGGTAAATCCAACAGAATTCCCAACCCGTTTCTTTGCACGCATCAATTTTGAAAAGTCGCTGCGGCGTTTGCGTCAGGTGCAGCCCAATCTCCTCACGCACTTCGCGCACAGCGCAAGCATCGTAGGCTTCGCCCGTATCCAAATGGCCGGACGACGACGAATCCCATTTACCAGCGGCGACGTCCTTTTTCAGCGAACGCTTCTGGAGAAACACCTCACCGCGTGCATTGAACACCAGCACATGCACCGCGCGATGCCACAACCCGCGCGCATGAACCTCGCGCCGCGTGTTCTGTCCGATTACCTCGTCACGCTCGTTGACCACGTCAAAAATTTCTTCGCTCATGCGCAGAAAATAAATCTTAAAGACGTCGAGGTCGAAAGGTTTTTGCCGTGCAACCATACGATTTAGATGTGTCGTCGCAAGCCCTTGATTTCCACCACTTTTCCGGTTCAGATTTCATTTGCCAGAAATGAGGCTTGGACTTAACTTAAGTCTCATTATTAAATTAGCCATGTCAAACGTCGCAAAAGAATCATCGTCGGCGAGTGATTTGCTCAAGAACTCCACGCTTTACCGCGAGTTTCAGGCGGAACGCGAGGAAATCCTGCGCCACAAGTGGATTGAATCTGAAAAGGCCGGTCACGACATCGGTTTCGAGCGCGCTCTCACAGATTGGATTATTAAGCACCGCGCGCAATGGCGCAAATCCCGACAAGCCGCCGCGACGAATTGACCTAAACAAATCTGTTCCTTTAACGGCGCCCTGCGAGGTGACGAAGGAAAAATGAAAACCAAAACTAAAACGCGAATCAGCCCCGCCAGCCGGGAGCGGTTCGCGATTTTTTATGCCTGACGCCACCGTCATCCTCGATGCCACCGCCATCCAACGCGCGCTCACGCGCATCGCGCACGAGATTGCCGAGCGCAACGAGCGCAGCGCCGATGTCGCGCTCGTCGGCATTCCCGTCGGTGGCGATCATCTGGCAGCGCGGCTTGCGAAAATTCTCTCCGGCATTTGGAATCATCACGTGCCCGTGGGCATTCTCGACACGTCAATGCACCGCGATGATCTTGACCAACGCATCGCGCCGACGGTTCATCCGACGGAAATCCCTTTCGACGTGAACGGCAAAACCATCGTGCTCGTGGACGATGTGCTGTTCAGCGGCCGCACCACGCGCGCGGCGATGGATGCGCTGAACGATTTTGGTCGCCCGAAAAAAATCCAGCTTGCGGTGCTGGTAGATCGCGGCCATCGCGAATTGCCCATCAAGGCGGATTTCATCGGCAAGAATGTGCCGACCGCGCTGGACGAAAAAATTTCCCTGCTGTTGACCGAATCCGGCGCAGCGGCTGACCAGGTAATCTTGAAAAAGAAATAAATGAGCTGGACCAAAAAACATCTGCTCGACATCGAGTCACTCACGGCCGAGGAAATCACCACCGTGCTCGACACCGCGCGCGGCTTCAAGGCCGTCGGCGAACGCGCCATCAAGAAAGTTCCCGCGCTGCGCGGCAAGACCGTCGTCAATTTGTTCGTCGAACCGTCCACGCGCACGCGCATCAGTTTTGAGCTGGCGGCGCAACGACTTTCTGCCGACATCGTGAATTTCTCCGCCGAAGCGTCGTCGTTCAAGAAAGGCGAGACGCTCAAGGACACCGCGCTCAATTTGCAGGCGCTCAACGCCGATTTCATCATCATCCGCCACAGCGCGAGCGGTGCGCCGCATTTTCTCTCGCGCGTGTTGAACGCCCACGTCATCAACGCCGGTGACGGCGCGCACGAACATCCCACGCAAGCGTTACTCGACGCCTTTACCATCCGCGAACGCAAAGGAAAAATCGCCGGCCTCAACGTCACGATTCTCGGCGACATCCTTTACAGCCGCGTCGCGCGCTCGGACATCTGGGCGCTCACAAAACTCGGCGCGAAGGTGACGCTCTGCGGTCCGGCCACGCTCGTGCCGAAGACGTTTGAGAAAATGGGTTGCCGCGTGACGCACGATGTGGACGAGGCGATTCGCGATGCCGATGTCATCAACCTGCTCCGCATCCAGCACGAGCGCCAGCGCAAGACGATGTTCCCGAGCATCGGCGAATACACGCAACTCTTCGGCCTGAACAAGGCGCGCTTTGCCAAGACCAAGCCCGACGCACTCATCATGCACCCCGGCCCGATCAACCGCGGCGTGGAGATTGACAGCGAGATTGCCGACAGCGGCCGCTCGGTGATTTTGGAGCAAGTGACGAACGGCCTCGCCATCCGCATGGCAGTTTTGTTTCTTGTGAACGGTGGAAAAGCGCTTGCTGAAACGGCAAATTAATCTCAATAGCGAAATAAATAAAAGCGTAAAATCTGGAGGATAATAATTTTTGCCTTCGAGCATCATGCAACCAAAAGACGATTTAGTGAAAGGTGCTTGTAGCGGAAATTTACGTCTTGTTCTGTCCGCGCTCCGACAAGGAGCAAATCCAAACGCTCGTTATCAAGGACGAACTGTGCTTCTATGGGCTGTTCAGGAACAACATTTGAATGTCGTCAAAGCGTTGGTGCGCGCTGGTGTTTCACTTGAAGCGAAAGACAATCTTGGATTTACCGCCGTTGATCAGGCAGTAGGTGAAGGAAGTTTTGAGATAGTCGAGTTCCTACTAAAATCCGGTGCAAAAGTGAACGGGCACACTGCTAATGGTTCACCATTGCATACAGCTTGCGCGTGGAGGCGGCTTAAAATTGCGCGACTTTTATTACAGAATGGTGCTGACCCCAATGTTCTTGATAAGGACGGAAGAAAGCCGATTGATTTTATCAAACGTTTAAGGAACGCCAGCGACAAAACATTGAAAAGGATTTTGATTCAAAAAAAGTTAATCAAATCTCAATCGGATACCACGCGGTCTTGAATTCCACCTTCGCCGAAATTCATTCAGTAGCTTCCGCCGCCTGCCAGTCCCTTCACAATCGCGATTCCATTTGAAGTTCCAATCCGCGTTGCGCCCGCAGCAATCATCGCCAGCGCGGTTTGCGCGTCGCGGACGCCGCCAGAAGCTTTCACGCCAAACTTCGGGCCGACGGTTTCGCGCATCAGCTTCACGTCGGCAATCGTCGCACCGCCGGTGCTGAAGCCGGTGGACGTTTTCACGAAGTGCGCGCCGCTTTCCACGACCAGTTTGCACGCGCGGACTTTTTCTTCGTCGTTCAGCAGGCAGGTCTCCAAAATCACTTTCACCGTGCGTTCGTCGGCGGCCTCGACCACATCAACGATTTCGCGGAAAACATATTTATCATCGCCCGCCTTGAGCCGCGCGATGTTCAGCACCATGTCAATCTCATGCGCACCGTCATCGATGGCCACTTCGGTCTCGAAGCGTTTCACGTCGCAACTCATCGCGCCCAGCGGAAAGCCGACGACGCTGGCGACCTTCACATCCGAGCCATCGAGGAAATGCCGCGCAGCCTCGACCCACGAGCCGTTGACGCAGACAGAGAAAAAATGATATTCGCGCGCCTCGGCGCAAAGTTGTTCGATCTGCGCGAGTGAAGCGTCGGGCTTCAGCAACGTGTGGTCGATGTAGGCGGCGAGCTGGAGAGAAGTCAGACTCATAACTCAAACCTGCAGCAATTTTATCTGCTCATTCTCTTTCGCCGCCGCTTCGCCGAGGGTTTGCGTGAGTTTGCGGCGGCGTTCGATGATGTGTTTGTCGAGCAGCGGGTCGTAGGCGACCGGATAATTGCCGTCGTAACACGCCATGCAGAACGCTTCTTTTTTCTGGCCGGTCGCAGCAACCATGCCGGCTTGCGAAAGATAATGCAGCGAGTCGGCGTTGAGATATTTGCGGATCTCATCCACGGAATTGTTCGCGGCCATTAGTTTGCTGCGGTCGGGAAAATCAATGCCGTAGACACACGGATTCGTGTGCGGCGGGCAACTCACAGCGACGTGGACTTCGCGCGCGCCGGCTTCCTTCAACGTTTTCACGCGCGTCTTGCACGTTGTCCCGCGCACGATGGAATCGTCCACGATGACCACGCTTTTATCTTTCACGAGCGATTCGATGAGATTCAATTTCACGCGCACGTTGAAGTCGCGGATGAGTTGCGTGGGTTGGAGAAAGCTGCGGCCGACGTAATGGTTGCGGATGAACGCCATCTCGTAGGGAATGCCGGATTCCTCTGCGTAACCCATCGCCGCGCAGACGCCGCTGTCGGGCACAGGAATGACGAGGTCGGCCTTGATGTTGTGCTCGCGGGCGAGCTGGCGACCCATTTCTTTGCGCACGTCGTAAACGCTGTGGCCGTTGATGACGCTGTCGGGCCGCGCGAAGTAAACGTATTCGAAAATGCAGAACGCATTACGTTGATGCTCAGGAAAAGCCTGAATGCTCGTTATGCCTTTTTCGTTGATGATGACGATTTCGCCCGGCTCAACGTCGCGGACAAATTGCGCGTGGATCAAATCGAGCGCCGTGGTCTCGCTGGAAAGAACGTAAGCGCCGTTCGCCGTGCGGCCGATGGAAAGCGGACGGAAACCGTGCGGGTCGCGCGCGCCGATCAATTCCTTTTCCGTCATGATGACGAGTGAATAAGCGCCTTCGATGCGGCGCAAGGTATTGACGAGCGAATTGGTCACGCCACCGATTTCCGGCTGCGCGAGCATCATGATGATGATTTCGCTGTCCACCGAAGTTTGAAAAACGAGGCCGCGTGATTCAAGTTCATCACGCAACTGCGCAGCGTTGGTCAGGTTGCCATTGTGCGCCACGGCGATCTGACCGCGCGCGCAATCCACCGTGAGCGGCTGGGCGTTGCGGAGATTGGAAGTGCCCGTGGTCGAGTAACGCGTGTGGCCGATGGCGCGGTCGCCGACGAGGTCGTGCAAGATTTTCGGGTCGTTGAAAATCTGCGGCACGAGGCCCATGCCGTGGTGCTTGTAAAATTTACCTTCGTGGCAACTGACGATGCCCGCGCTTTCCTGCCCGCGATGTTGCAGGGCGTAAAGGCCGAAGTAAGCGAGTTCCGCCGCATTCGGGTGACCGAAAATGTCGAAGACTCCGCAGTAGTGTTTGGGATAATTTTGTGGTTGTTTTTGCATCGCGCGCGCCGCTGAAATTAAACAGAAAAAAGTGTTTTGTGCAAGGTGGAATGGAAATCTGCCACAGAGTCGCAGAGAACACAGAGAAGAAAACCTGAACGCTGTGCGCTCTGTGTCTCGGTGGCTAAAATAAAGTCGCTGAATTCAAATACGGCTTCAGTTTTTCCACGAGTTCCGGCGGCAGACGTTTGGGTTTTTCATCGCGGCTGGTGCAGCAATGAAGTGTTTCCGCTTCAAGAATGAGTTTGCCGTCTTGATTCAAAATGCGATGGCCAAAATTCAGCCGCACGCGCTCGACCAGTGTCATCCAGACTTCAATCGTCAGCAAATCGTCGTAGCGCGCGGGGAATTTGTAGCGCAGCCGCGCTTCGATGACGGGAAAAATGTAATCCGCGTTTTGCAGTTCCAAAACCGGCGAACCGAGCGCGCGCATGAATTCGCCGCGCGCGGCTTCGAGCAAATCCAAGTAGCGCGAATGGTAGATGTGGTCGCCGATCGTGCATTCGGCGTAGGTGACGCGATGGGTGTAGCGGAACAATTCAGCCATGCGGAAAGCGTAGCGATTTCGGGCGCGGTTTCACGCCGAAAATTTCCATTTGCGCGATTTCGGTTTGCCGTTATGTTGGCAACATGAACTGGCAGCAATTTCTTCCGCTGTTGATTGTCCTGGGCGTGGGTGCCATTTTTGTGTGGCGCAGTTCCAGCCCCAAAAAACACGAGCATAGCGCGAATTGCGGCTGTGCGCCCGAAGACAAGGCGGAAACAAAAAAAGAAAACACCGAACGCTGACTGCTCAGTTCAGAAAGTCAATTTCATCAACCAACTTTTAGCATGGCCGTCACCAAATCCAGTTCTTCCACCACCCATTTTTTCCAGCGCAAAGCCGGAAGTGGCGATGCCACGGGCCGTTGGACGCCGAACACAGATATTTACGTCACCGAAAATGGGCTCGTCATCAAGGCCGAGCTCGCTGGCATGAAGAGCGACAGCCTAGAAATCACGGTGGAAGGTCAACGCTTGCGTATCAATGGGATTCGCCCCGACTGCTGCCGTTCGCCGCAATGCAGTTTTTTGGTGATGGAAATAAATTACGGGCCGTTTGAAACAGTGCTGGAATTGCCAGCGGGTTATGATTTGAGTCAGGCGAAGGCGATTTATGTGAACGGTTTTCTGCGGGTTGATGTGCCGCCGGCGCAAAAACCTCAGACCAAAACCACCAAGGTTCCCATCAGCGAAGGAGTTTGACCGCGCGTGAACTTTTCGGGCACGACGGCGTCTAATGGATTAACGGATGGATAACACCACGACCAAATCGGCGGAGACGGAATTTGTCAGCATCCTCGGCTCAAATGAAAAGAGCGAGGTGCCCGGACGCGTTTCGTCGCGTTCGCTGCCGGACACGCTGCCGATTCTGGGTCTGTCGGACATCGTGATTTTTCCCGGCGCGATTGTGCCGCTGCTCGTCGAAACCGGTCCGAGCCTCAAACTCGTTGATGATTTGGTGGCGGGCGACCGCCTTTTCGCAGCCGTTTTGCAAACGCATCCCGAAGTCGCCGAACCCGCACCGGAAGATTTGCACAAAGTCGGCTGCGTTTCGCGGCTCAACAAGATGGTGAAATTTCCCGACGGCACGGTGCGCATTTTGGTCGAAGGGCTGTGGCGCATCCGGCTGGATAAATTTCTGCCACCGAATCCATATCTGCGCGCCAACTTTGAATTGCTCCGCGACGAAACCGAAGATTCCGTCGAGCTGCAAGCCATGTTGCGCAACGCGCACAAACAGTTCGAGGAAATCGCCAAAGTTTCCACCGCACTGTCCGATCAGGTGAAAATTGCCGCGCTCAACAACGAGCAGCCCGGCCATTTCGCCGACCTCATCGCGGCGAATCTCGGTCTGCCGCTCGACGAAAAACAGAAGTTGCTCGAAACTGTTTCCGTCCGCGAACGTTTGCAAAAACTGTTGCCGCTCTTGAGCCGCGAACAGGAAGTGCTGAATCTCAGTTCCAAAATCCAGAACGACGTCGCCTCGAACATTTCCAAGACGCAGCGCGATTTTTTCCTGCGCGAACAGATGCGCGTCATCCAGCGCGAACTGGGCGACACCGATCCGAACGCCAACGAAATCCGCACGCTCCGCGAAAAAATCGAGAAAGCCAAGCTGCCCGACGAAGCGCGCAAAGCCGCGAATCAAGAACTCGACCGGATGCAGCAGACCTCGCCCGCTGCGGCGGAATACGGCGTCTCGCGCAACTATCTCGACTGGATTCTCGCGCTGCCGTGGCAGATTGAAACCGAGGACAAGCTCGACTTGAAAGTCGCGGAAAAGATTTTGGACGAACAGCATTTTGGTCTCGCGAAAGTGAAAGACCGTTTGCTGGAATTCCTCGCCGTATTGAAACGCCGCAAGGAAATCAAAGGTCCGATTCTCTGTCTCGTTGGTCCACCCGGTGTCGGCAAAACGTCGCTCGGCAAAAGTGTGGCGGATGCGCTTGGTCGTAAATTCGCGCGCATCGCGCTCGGCGGCATGCGCGACGAAGCGGAGATTCGCGGCCACCGCCGGACTTACGTCGGCGCGCTGCCGGGAAGAATTTTGCAAACACTCCGCCGCGTCGAGAGCCGCAATCCCGTGATTCTTTTGGACGAACTCGACAAAGTTGGCGCGGATGTGCGTGGCGATCCGGCGAGCGCATTGCTCGAAGTGCTGGATCCGGCGCAGAACCACACGTTCACAGATCATTACCTTGATTTGCCGTTCGATTTGTCGCGCGTGTTGTTCATCGCGACGGCCAACTGGCTCGACCCGATTCATCCCGCGTTGCGCGACCGGCTTGAAGTCATCGAACTGCCGAGCTACACCGAGACGGAAAAACTTCAAATCGCCAAACGTTATTTAGTGCCGCGTCAACTCGAGGAACATGGCCTTACGCGCAGCGACGTGAAATTTTCCGATGCCGCGTTGCGCGAACTCATCCGCGAATACACGCGCGAAGCCGGCGTGCGCCAACTCGAACGCGAAATCGCCGCGCTCTCGCGCAAGGCCGCGCGCAAGATTGTCGCCAAAAACGGCGAGGCGCAGATGATCAAGCTGGAACCGAAGGACGTGAAGGATTATCTCGGCCACGCGAAATTTGTTTTGGAAAGCGCGGAGAAAATTTCTGAAATCGGCATCGCGACCGGCCTCGCGTGGACGCCCGTGGGCGGCGACGTGCTGTTCATCGAAGCCACGCGGATGCGCGGGCGCGGCAGTTTGATTCTCACCGGCTCGCTCGGCGAAGTGATGAAGGAAAGCGCGCAGACGGCGGTGAGTCATCTGCGTTCGCAGGCCAAGAAACTTGACCTCGATTTCGACGATTACGGCAAATTTGATTTGCACATCCACGTTCCCGCCGGTGCGACGCCGAAGGACGGCCCGAGCGCGGGCGTGACGATCTGCGCGGCGCTGGCGTCGTTGATGAGCAAGCGGCGCGTGCGTTCCGATACGGCGATGACGGGCGAAATTTCTTTGCGCGGGCGCGTGATGCGCGTGGGCGGCATCAAGGAAAAGGTGATCGCTGCGTCGCGGTTCGGCGTGAAGCAGGTGATTTTGCCGGAAGGCAACAAACCGGATTGGGAAGACGTGCCGGCGGAGGTGCGCGCCAAGTTAAAAGTGCATTTCGTGAAGCAGATTTCCGAGGTGTTGCAATTGGCACTCGTGGCGAAATAAAATGACTTTTCCAATCGCTCACGCAAAGGCGCAAAGGCGCGAAGGTCCTTGCGGACGGCCACCAGAAAAAAACTTTGCGGCTTTGCGCCTTTGCGTGATTTTTTCCCTGCTGCTGTTTGCCGCCGCCGCCGCGAAGGCGCAAACGAACGTCTTGTCCGACGCGGAAATTCAGGGGCGCCAACTGGCGCAAAAACTTTTAACGCAACAGCCAGCGAATAGATTATTGCAAACTGGTTCGCTAAAAATTCGAGATGGCCGCGGATTCAGCACAAATTTCCCACTGAAATTTTTAATTCGTATCAGAGCCGATTGCTGGGAAAGTGTTTACCAAATAGTTCGAACAAATGTATTGAGCAATGGGGAAACGTATCCAGCCTTTGAACAATTTGTAGTCAGCCACTATCCAAGCGAGAGTAATTCCTATCTTTTAGGAACTTATGGTGGTGATTCTTTGGAAGAACCTCGCCATGGCAGCATACCGGGTGTTGAGAGAAATATTTCTGCTTCAAACCTGATGACTCCCTTCGCCAGTTCAGATTTTTTTCTTGCCGATTTAGGCCTGGAATTTTTCCACTGGCCGCAACAAAAGGTTTTGCCGAAGACGACGAACTTGAAGCGCGGGCGCTATTACACCTTGCTCGAAAGCACTAATCCGAATCCAGCCACGAACGGCTATTCGCGCGTGCTCTCGTGGATTGATAAGGAAACTGGCGGCATCCTCGAAGCCGAGGCTTACGACGCGCAAAATAAATTGCTGAAAGTTTTCGAGCCGAAGTCGTTCAAGAAGGTTAACGGCCAGTGGGAACTTCAGGAGATGGAAATCCGCAATGTCCAGAGCGGTTCGCGCACGCGGCTGGAGTTTGATCTGAAGAAATGACGGCGCGCGGCTGTGTCGCGGAGACCAGCCGCAGCAACTCGGCATTTCAAACGCATCGGCAATAACCACACGCTGCGGCTGGGTCTGCGACCACAGCCGCGCTCCGTTAGCGCCTGCGAATAACTCTTCCCGCCGGAAACTTGACTTCATTTCGCCAACTGCCACGCTGTTTTTCTCTGGTATGAACTTTACTCGGAAATTTTTGACGATGGGCGCCGGTCTCGCGCTGGCGACGACGCTTTGGGCGCAAGACACGAACGTCGTTCCCGGCCTCACGCGCGCGGATGTGGCGGATAATTATCTGCACATTCAGGAAGAAATTCACGCGACGCAAATGGCCATTCTGCAGACCCAGCAGACGGTGGCGGACAGCGCGAAAAGCAATGCCGACGTGCTCGCTGCGCGGTTGCAGGCGCTGGAGCAATCCGTCGCCACACAGCACAACGCGGACGCGGAAGCGGCGCGCAAGACGCAGCAATTGACGTTGCTGCTCGCGGGCGCTTTCGGTCTGGCCGGTCTCGGCATCATGCTGCTGATGGTTTATTTTCAATGGCGCGCATTCACGCAGATCGCGCAGATTTCTTCGCACAATCAACTGGCACTGGAAAATGCCGGCGCGGTGCATCAACTCGCTGCACCCGGTCGCGCGACGGTGGAAAGTTCCAATGCGCGTCTGCTCGATGTAGTGGGCCAGCTTGAAAAGCGCATCAACGAATTGGAAGGCAGCCAGAAATTATTGCCGGACAGCGCCGCGACCAAAGCGAATGATCCGCTGGCGGAAACGCAGAAATTTCTGGACGCGAACCAGCCGCAACTGGCGTTGGTCGCCGTGGATAAATTTCTCGCCACGAAACCGGCCAATGCCGAGGCGCTGGTCAAAAAGGCGGTGGTGCTGGAGAAACTCGGCCGCACGGATGAGGCGCTGGCGGTGTGCGACCGCGCGATTGCGGCGGACGGTTCGCTGGCGCTGGCGCATCTGCACAAGGGCGGCTTGCTGAACCGGCTGCGGCGTTATGACGAGGCGTTGAACTGCTACGAACTCGCACTGGTGGCGCAGGAGAAAAAGGCGAAGGTGTAATTTTCGCGGGCTAGTTTGCCGCACAGCGGCATTTGAAAATAGCCTGCAGTAAATAGCCTGCAGTTTTAACTGCGGGTATCGGCAGCAAAGAAATTAAAGTCCCAAAGGGACGACAGAATTTTGCCGGTTTCAACCGCCCCGTTGGGGCGGAAAACATTTTGACGGATACACCCGCAGTTAAAACTGCGGGCTATTTTCAGATGCGCCTTTGGCGCAGGTGGTCGGAGACAAGAACCGCTTTCCGAAGCGACAACTGGAAATGCCGGAGTTACGGCAGAAAAAACGAACGCGCCAAATTACTGAAGCAGGCAGCCAATATGAAACGGATTATTCCACTCATATTTCTTTTGCAGGGACTTTGCCCGGTATTATTTTTCGGGTGGCAGACTCCTTCGCACCACATTTACATAGCAACCGCGATAATCTATGCCCTAATTACTTTGGGGTTATGGATGGCTAAGCGTTGGGCATTTGTCATAGCTATTCTGGTCACATTGCTGCAAATCGTAACAGTGAGTTTTCCACTGTTCGCATGGGGTTTATTTATTGGCCCTTCCTCTGGTCTATTCTTTACTCTTCCTTCGCCACAAAACGAATACGGACTGTTTTGGCATTTGGGAGTGTATTTTAATATGGCGATTGACGAGCCTAGCACATCGCTTCAGAAGACATATTCGATGCACTCGAACACGTTTGTTGTATTCAACGTCTTTAGTGCCATCCTATTTGTTCTTTTACTGATAGTATTTCGCCGAATTAATAGTCAGCCACCTAAAAGTTAAGTTCTTTCAATTAAAATTCACGATGCGGTTGGCGGTGCGCTCGGTCTCGATTTTTTCGCGAAGCAAATCAATTTTCAACTTCAGGAGTTCGCGGTTTTCCTTGGACTGGTCGGCGAGGTCGCGTTCCAATTCGCCGATGCGCGCTTCGTAGGCGCGCAGGCGTTCGAGCATCGGCGTCTGCACGGCTTCGAGGCGGCGCGCGAGTTCGGTCAGCTCGGCGGCAGCGGCCTGCTGGCCGGCCAGCAGTTCGCGGCGTTGCGCGGCGAGTTCCTGCACGACGGCGTCTTTGAGCGCGTCCACCAGATGCGGCGCGAGGCTGGACTGGACGGAATTCAACAGCGTGTTGATGGCGGGCGGTGGCAGCGGCTGGGTTTTGCCCTTGAGAATGCGGGCGATGAAACGGTTGGCGTCTTCCGTGCCGTCGCGGTGGCACACGGGACACGCGATGGGCACGGGCATGGCGCCATTCACGGGGTGGACTTCGAAGGAATATTTCTGGCCGCAAGCGCAGAAGATTTTGACGGGAATCATGCGGCAGAAAAAATTAGTGGTTCACCACAGAAAGGATTTATTCTCGCCAACCATTTTGTCGCCGTCCCACAAGGTCGCGCGCCACGCGGTCACCGCGCCGAAGCTTTTGTAGTCGGCGGCGGAAAGTGTGAGCGGCGTCCAATTCTCGAAAAATCCGGTGGTGGCTTCGGCGGTGAGCGTTTTGAATTTCGGCAGGTTGTTGGTCACAGCAACGCCGCGCAGTTCGAGCTGAATTTTTAATTTATTTTCGCCCAGATGCTTGGCGGACCACTGCACGTCGTAGCGGATGGCGGAAATTTCGTTGGTGTGGGCGCGCAACTGGGCTTGGTAGGCGTCGCGGTCGAACAAGCTGGGCGAAAGCGCGGTGCGGCCTTTCAAATCAACGAGCAGCGGCAACACTTTGATAACGCGACCGGTGACGGCATCAGCGGCGTGGGCCGTGACGAACAGACCGAGCGTTAGCAGCAAAATCAGGAGCGCGCGCATGGGGCAACGATAGCGGGGAGCGCCGTGAATTCAACCTATTTCGGGTGGAAGCTGAAAATCTGCGCCTGATTTCCGTTGCGATAAACGACGGCAATAAATTCGCGTTCACTCGTGCCGACGCGCGCGGTGGCGTGGACTTCGTAAGTCGAACCGGCGACGGTGCAATAACGACTGATTTGTTGCTGGCCGAGCGGATTGGGAATGAAGGTGGTGAGTTGGTTCAGGTCATTGATGACGCCGGTGGCATTGCCCATGGTGTTTTCGGTGTCGCGAAAGGTCAGAATATTTTGCGCCGCCGTCGCATCCACACCGGGAATGCACGTCAGCACATTCACGTCGGCGGTGTTGACATTGATTTTGCCGTTGGAATACGGCGTGAGCACGTCGCGCAAACCAAAGGCGTAATCCGGTTCCTGTCCGGGCGCGCTGCCGAAGCCGCGTTTGTGATGTGTGAACGCGGGATTGGAATCCGGCGCTGGTCCGCCTTTGAACATGTGCGGGGTGACGCCTTTGATCAATTGCAATTCCTCGATGTCATCAATCGGCGCGTCCTTGGCGTAATACGGCGGCGTCAGGCCTTGATAATAATCGCTCTCCGCACCAGCGGGACGCTGGCCGTCATCAGTGTCCACCCAATCTTGAATCGAATCGGACACAAGCGAAATCGAACCGGCGTCCACGCCCATCGTCGTGAGCACTTGCTGCAACAACTGACTGTCCGCGCTGTTGACGTTGATTTTACTTTCCTGCTCGATGAGCTTGAGCGAAACCGTGCCGTCGCCGACGGGAAAATTATCCAGCGAAATGCCCGCGAGCGGACTGTTCGTCTCCGCGCCGACGCCCGGCCCGCCGGCCCAGATTTGTTTCAACGAAGTCGGCCCGCCCGGTTCCTGCGCGAGGATCCAGCAAGCGCGTTGCACGCCGGCGCGGCCAATCCACAACAGTTTTTCGTCGTCGTTGCCGTTTTGCGCGAGTTGATTTTCCACTTTCATGAACACCGCCAGCGCGCCGGCCAAAATGGACAACACCGCCACCGACACCAGCGCGATGATGACGGCGAAACCACTTTTGTTTTTAGCGGAGGAAATTTTCATCGCGTCGGAATCTTGAATTTCGGCAAATGATTATTGCCGCCGTTGCCGACGGAACCATTTTGGATCGCCGCTGGCATTGTCTGCGACGGCAATGAATACACGCGCGCCACCGAAAAATCCGGCGCGCCCGAGCCCGCGACGGTGTTGCCGCCGAGCACGAGCTTCACGCGCAACAAGGTCGGAATGGAATTCGTTGCGAGCCATTCCGTCGCCCAATCCAGTTTGTTCGTGTCCCAACATTCCACGGTGAATTTGCGGACGTTGTGCGCGAGCACGAGCGGAAATTGCTGCTCGTCCGCATCCAAATCCATCAGCACCGGATTCTGGCGCAGCACGAGATTTTTCTGACCATTCTCACCCGCTTCGAGCGAATACGACAGCCGCCGCAAATTAAAATCGCGGCCGGTGTTCGGGTTGACGAATTTGCCGTTGCGCGGAAAAATTTCCGGCACGCGCGCGGTAAAACTCAAGCTGCCCGATTCGGGGTCATCGCCCACGATAAAGCTGTAATAATTCGGCGAGGCCTGAAACGATTGGACGGCCATCAGCGAATCTTCAATGGTGCGGAGCGTGATGCGCTGGCGTTGCGCCTGCGCAGCCACGTCTTGCGCGACCTGTGACGCGCGCATGATGGAGCCCCACACGGAATAAATCGCCATGAGCACCATGCTGAAAATGGCGAGCGCGACCATGATTTCAATCAGCGTGAAGGCGAAGCGAAATTGCGAATTGCCAATGGTGACCGAGGAATTACGACCAGCGCGCGCCGCCAATTGAAATTTAAAATTTGAAATTCGTAATTTCATTTGCGGATGAAATTGCCGCCTTCGAGACTGCCGGCGGGCGATTGCGGATCGTAAAAAAGCGAGGTCAGGTCCGAGATGATTTCGCGGCTGCCGCGCTGCTGGACGACACATTCCACACTGTATAAATGATTCGTTGCCACTTCGCGAATGTCCGCCGTCCAGGAATAATCGCGGTAAGCGTCGCCCAGAATTTCTGCCATCGAACCGGAATAAGTGCCTTCAATCAGAATGTTCGTGTTGGCGTAAGTCGCCAAAACCGGCCCAGCGTCCATGAGCGGACGCTGCAGTCGCCGCGCGTTGGAAAGGGTCTGTGACACCAAACTCAAAATCGCAAACACGGCGAGGAAAAAAATGCCGATGGCAATCATTACTTCGAGCAGTGAAAACGCGCGGCAGCTACGGCGGATGATTTTTTTTATTTCCGTTTTCATTTACTCACATCGCTGACGATGGGTGTGCCGGTGGCATAATCCAAAGTGATTTTTTCCGATTCGCCGCGACCGAGCAATACGATGACCGTTTCATCGCACGTGCCGTCAGGATAAAAAAAGATTTTTGCCCAATCGGATTCCAAATAGTCCTGCCGAAAGATGTCGAGCATCGCGAAGTGGATGCCGTCGGGCAACGTCGAGGCAGCGACTTTGCCCTGACTGGCCGCGCCCGCCGGCGCGCCTCCGACACTGAAAGTTCCGTCCGCCGGATGAATGACGACGGCGGTTTTTTGTTTGCTGATGATGGCGCGTTGGCGCGCGGTGAAGCACACATCTTGCACGTCGCTCAAGGCTTTGCGCATCCCTTCTTTCTGCACCGCACGAATGATCGACGGCATGCCCATCGCCGCGACGAGGCCGATGATGGCAATCACGACCATGATTTCAATGAGCGTGAAACCAGCGGATTTATTTTTGCGGGCGAGCGACATTTTTCAATGACCTCCGCCGCCGGTGCTGATGTGCGAAATCAAACTGAACATCGGCAGCAAAATGCACAACAACAGGAAGCCGACGACTACCGCCATCAAAATAATCAGCACTGGTTCGATGAGCTGCGTCATCACGCGCAACGAGATTTCCAGCTCGCCTTCGTAAGTGTCCGCGAGATTGTTCAGCGCGCCCGGCACGTCGCCGGTTTCTTCGCCGATGCGGACGAGGTCCACCATGAGTTGCGGAAATAATTTACTGCGCGCCAGCGGTTGCGCGAGCGTTTTGCCGTCCGTCACCGCCGCGCGCGTTTCGGCGACAGCTTCTTTGATGAGCGAATTAGACATGACTTGCTCGGTGATTTTCAACGCGGTCAAAACCGGCACGCCATTTTGGAGTAGTGTTCCCAATGTCCGTGTGAACTGACCGAATAAATTCAACTTCACCACTTTTCCCACCACCGGCATTTTCATGCGCCATTCGTCCAGCTTGCGCGCGCCTGCCACGCTGGATTGAAACCGCTTGAACAAAATCACCACGGCCACAATGAACAGGCCGAGCAGCCACCAGAATTGCAAAAACAATCCGCTCGCGCCCATCAGCAGCCGCGTCGGCAACGGCAGTTGGATGTTGAAGCCCATGAAAATTTCCGTGAAGCGCAGCATCATGAAAAACATGAAGAACGCCACAATTAAAATGCCGACAAAAATTACCATTACCGGATAAATCATGGCGGATTTAAATTTCGACTGCACTTCCGCAAACTGCTCGAAGTGGCTCGCCATGCGCCGCAACACTTGCACGAGCGAACCGCTCGATTCGCCGGCCTTCACCATGTTGATATACAGATCGGAAAAAATTCTAGGCTGCCGCGCCATCGCGTCCGAGAGGCCGCGACCTTCGGTGACTTCCTGTTTTAATTCGCGACTGACCTCGACGGGAATGCCCCGACTTTCCAGATGCGACATGCTGGTCAAGGCCACCGTGAGCGGCATTCCCGATTGGAGCAAATTCGCGAGCTGCGTGGTGAAGGTCGCCAACTCCTGCAATTTTGGTTTGCGCTTCTGCGACATCTGCTCGCGCATGGATTGCGGCAGAAAGGAAGTTAAATTCACGCTGCCTTTGCCAGCAGTTTTCGCCGTCGGCGTCGCGCCCGCTTTTACATCGGCGACGGCGAGTGGGAAAAGTCCGGAGCGCTGGATTTGCGCGAGCGCGGCGGCGCGGTCGGGAACCTCCAGCACGCCCTCGACGAGTTCGCCGGAACGTTTGCGGGCCTTGTATGAAAACTGCGGCATAAAGTCTTGTATTCAAAACCGCGCGCGAACGAAAGTTGCAAATTATCCATTGGTAAATCCTGCTTGACCTGCGCGCCGTTTCGCGGTTGCATTGTCGCCAATATGAAAATGAAATTTTTCGCCGTCCTCGCTCTCGGAGCTATTGCCGTCACCGGCTGCGTCAGCACCGTCAACGACCAGCACACCTTTGCCAGCACCTGGAGCAAAGATACCGTTGCCGGCCGTTACCAACGCTCGGTTGACCAAGTCTATCAGGCCGCCGTCACCGTCATCCAAAACAACGGCGTGCTGATTACCGAATTCATTCCGCACGACAACACCAACGCCGTTCGCTCGCTCGAAGGCAAAGTCAATCAACGCACCGTGTGGATTCGCGTGGAAGCCGTGGATGCGCGCCCGACCACGCAAGTCAGTGTGCAATCGCGCGGTAGTTGGGGCGGCAGCGACCTCGATCTCGTGCATGCAATTGAAAAAGAAATCGCCCTGCAACTCGCGCGATAATTTTTTAATAATTTAGCCCGACGCAGTGGCAGCAAAAAGCCCGCGATGAAAATCGCGGGCTTTTTTTATTGGGCGTGACGTCACAAACGAACCGGAATATTTTTTTCTTTCAAAAACTGTTTCACGTCGCCCACGGTGTAGGTGCCGAAGTGAAAAATGCTCGCGGCAAGCACGGCGTCGGCGCGGCCTTCGAGTAAAACTTCGGCCATGTGTTCTTTGCTGCCCGCGCCGCCGCTGGCCACCACGGGCACGCCGACGGCTTCGCTCACGCGGCGCGTGATGACCAAATCAAAGCCAGCTTTCGTGCCGTCGGCGTCAATGGAGTTCAAGACAATCTCGCCCGCGCCGAGCGCCACGGCGCGCTGGGCCCATTCCACGGCGTCGAGACCGGTTTCCTTGCGGCCACCAGCGGCAAACACGGACCATTTGTCTGGCGCAGTTTTCTTGGCGTCGATGGAGACGACGATGCACTGACTGCCGAATTTTTCTGCGCCTTGCCGGATGAGTTCGGGATTGGCGATGGCGCTGGAGTTGATGGAAATCTTGTCCGCGCCAGCGCGGAGCATGGTGAACATGTCGTCCACAGACTTGATGCCGCCGCCAACGGTGAGGGGCATGAAGCATTGGTCAGCGGCGCGTTCGATGACGTCCACCATCGTGCCGCGACCGTGCGCGGTGGCGGTGATGTCAAAGAACACCATTTCGTCCGCGCCCTGCTTGTTGTAGCGCAGGGCGAGTTCCACGGGGTCGCCGACGTTTTTGAGGCCGCCCTTTTCGGCCACGCCGAATTGGACGCCGCGAGTGACCTGACCGTCATGGACGTCGAGACACGGAATGACACGTTTGGCAATCACGTTGAACATTAAAGGCGGAGTTGCGTCCAAGGGCAAATGCTATTAGAGATAATTTACTTGAAAGCGAATGGTTGCCGACACAAGAATCAAGGCGCATCAAAATGAATGACTCGTTCACCATGAAAACAATTTCCGTCATCGCGATTTCCGCCGGCCTGCTGGCCGTGGCGACCGGTTGCCGCTCAGACTACGGCGCGGGCAATCCGTATCAGCCGGGGCCGTCGGCGGGCAAAGCCGTGGGCGCAGGCGTGGGCACGGTGGCGGGCAATGTCGCAGGCTTCGGCACGGGCACGGTGCAAGGCACGACGCATGGCTTCGCCAACTCGTTCAATCCGCAGTATCACATGGTGCGTTATTGGAAGACGGAGACGACGCCGGACGGGCGCACGGTGCAGATTCCGTATGATATTCTGGTGGATCAATATGGCCGCCCGGCCAAGATGCCCGCACCGACCGGCAACCCCGCGCCACCGGACGTGAAATATCTCTCCGCGGGAGGATTGCATTCAAGCTGGCGGCATCGTCGGCGTAACGTCATCAAAAAGCATTTTTCATCCGAGGAAATTGTGAAAGCTGCAGGAAAATTCTTTTTCAATAAATTCATCCGCTTCGTCCTGCCGGTTTTGGCCGCGGGCATTCTGGGCACCGGCTGCAAAACCTATCAGCAGCAGAACCGGGTCATTGATTACTGGCATCAGGGCCAGATCACGAACGCCGTGAACGAAGCCACGAAGGAGGCCGATAAACATGCGACGGGCAAGGACGCCGTCATTTGGCGGCTGGAACAAGGCGCGGTGCTGCGCGCGGCGGGTCGTTACGACGATAGCAATCAGGCGTTCGACGAGGCGCAAAATAAAATTGATGACTATTCGCAGATGGCGAAAATCCGGCTCGGTCAAGAAACCGGCGCGCTGCTGTCCAATCAGGCCAACCTCGCCTACGAAGGCCGTGCCTACGACGGCATCATGCTCAACACCTATCGCGCGCTGAATTATCTCGCGCTCGGCCAGCCGGACAAGGCGCGACCGGAAATCATCCGCGCCTACCAGCGCCAGCAGGACGCCGTGGCCGACAACCAGCGGCGCATCGCCAAAACGCAGGCCGAAGCCGCCGAGCAAAAGGACAGCGCAGCCATCCGCAAGGCGGAGCAAAGCCCGGAATTCCAGTCGCAATTGCAGACCGCGAATGCCGGTATCAATGACATCAAGCTTTACTCCGATTACGTCAATCCGTTCACCGTTTATCTCGACGGCATTTATTTCATGGCCAACGCCATGGACGGATCGGATCTGGAACGCGCGCACAAATCGCTGGCGCGCGCGGCGAGTTGCGTGCCGGGCAACCAATACATCGCACAAGATCTGGCCGCGTTGAACAATCTGATGAACGGACGCGCGTTGACGCCGACGACCTATGTGATTTTTGAGACCGGCTGCGCGCCCATCCGCGACCAGGTGCGCATTGATATCCCGATCATCTTTTCCAAAGTCTCCTACGTCGGGGCGGCGTTTCCCACGCTCAAACCGCAGGGTGATTTTCAACCCAGCTTGAACGTGACCGCCAACGGCAAAAGTTACAACACCGAGATCGTTTGCAGTCTGGATAGCATCGTCACGCGCGATTACAAAAACGACCTGCCCGTCGTCATCACCAAAACCATCGCGTCCACGGTGGTGAAAGCCGCCGCCGCCTACTTCGCCAACGACGCCGCGCGCGGACAGAACGACTGGGTCGGACTGCTCGTGCAGGCTTCGACGGCGATCTACCAGATGGCCGTCAACATCGCCGACACGCGCACGTGGACGACCTTGCCGAAGGAATTCCAGATCTGCCGCCTGCCCACGCCGGCGGATGGCAAACTTGATTTATCCACGCCCAACGGTATGAAGTTATCCGTCGCGCTGGACGGCGTGAAAAATGATTTGACCCCGGCGGGCGGCGTGCAAGCATCTTTGAACGCGGGCGCGCCGGTGAATGTCGTTTATGTCAAGTCCATCACCGGCGGCACCCCGCTGCTGGTCAGCCAGTTCAAATTAAAATGAAAATCAAGATCGCCCTAATGTTCGCCGCCGCCCTCGCGGTGGCGGGTTGCCACAACAGCATGAACTCGGTGCAGAACGCGCAGCAGGTCGGCCAGCGCACGATGATCTCCGATTCGCGCGTCGTCAGCGACACCGGCCTGACGCGCAAGGTCGGCGTGGTGGGCATCAACACCGCGATGACCCCCGGCGGTTTCCTTAAGGTGCAGGTGGAACTGCTCAATCAGACCCGCTCGCTGCAGACCTTCAACTACCGCTTCGAATGGTTTGATGCCAACGGCATGCAGATCAACGCCCCCGCCGGTGGTGCCGTCGCCGCCGAGATTGACGGCGGCGAAAGCAAGTTCATCAACGCCGTCGCCCCGACCCCGGCGTCCAAAGATTTCCGTTTGAAACTGATTCTCGGCCAATAAACTTTTACCTGTAAACCGAACCAAAAATGAAAAATAAAATCATTGTTCCCCTTATCGCCGCCGGCGCGGTGTTCATCACCAGCTGCGGCACCAACGCCCATTACGTCGAAACCGGCGGCAACCGCAACATCGTCAGCGTCGGCGAGATCAACATCCAGGATTACATCCAGGCCGCCAACACCATGACCGGCGAATTGCTGGCCTCCGGCGCGTTGGACCGCGTGAAATCGCCCCCGGCCATCCTCGCCATCAGCCGCATCGTGAACAACACCGGCAAACAGATTGATACCGACCTGCTCATCAAAAAAATCCGCGTCGCCCTCCTGCAAAGCGGCAAGGCCGTGACCACCACCACGTTCGGGCTGGGCGGTCAGGCCGAAGATCCGCTCGCCAAGGGCATGCAACAGACCACGCGCCCGGCGGATTTCAGCCTTTCCGGCAAAATCATCCAGCTCAACGCCAAGGCCGGCGACACCACGCAGGCTACTTACAGCTTCCAGTTGTCGCTCACCGACACGCAAGGGCTGGCGACTTGGGAAGGTGAAAAAGAAATCACCAAGATCGGCACCCGCGGCACCGTGGGCTTCTGATCCGCGACCAAGTTACCGGACGCCGGTGGATACATTCCACCGGCGTTTTTTCTTTTCCTGAAGTGACGGCGTGATATATTGAGCGCCTTGGTAGCCGATGTGGCGGAATTGGCAGACGCGCTAGACTCAAAATCTGGTATCCGTAAGGGTGTGTGGGTTCGACCCCCTCCGTCGGCACCAACTTAAAATTACAAACAAAACCGTTTTCAAGTGTGGCAACACCTTGAAACCGATTTTGTTTTTTGCCGCTGGAATAAATTTATTTCACCGATTGCCTTTGGCACGGTTGTGAGTCTTGCACAACATCTGGCAGTTTTTTTCATTTGTCCCGCCGCCCTTGCTCCATGCGGTCACATGATCGGCATCCATGTCTTTCAGATCCCAAATTTTGGTTTTACTCGCATCATGCCCGATGGCGCAAAGCGGGCAGTTTGATTTCCCTTCCGCTTTGGCTTTTTTAGTCTGAGTGGCATAAACGGACTTCTTAGTTGCCTCATTAAAGACCCGGACATTCAGCAACTTTGTATCGTTTGAACCGCCAAGTATGAACTCAAAAATTCCCTTCTTGTCAGAAACATACGAATCCTCATAGAGCTTTTGCACCTCCGCCGACACTTTCGTGGTAGGGTAAGACTTCGCGTGGTATTCTTCGTAAAGCCGTCCCCACTCAAGTCCGCACATCTCGCTATGAACATCCTCGAACACGGTGGATACCCAATCAATGACCGTGTTGAAATATGTTTTAAGTTCTTTGATGTTTGTGGCTTTGCGATGCCGACTCATGTAATCAGTTATTTCACCCCTGCTAACCCAATCTAACGCCCGCTCTAAAAAATCCTGACGATTCGCGTTGCCGCGAACGTAGGCACTCCATTTTTGGATGTTCGCATTTTGGCTATTGCTGAACTCGGCTTTAGCCAGCGTCACAAACGGGCCAGAATAAATGGCGTTGAATAATTCCTGCTGGTTCAGCGGGACGCCAGCGATGTTGATGGTTTCAAACCATTTCTTGATTTCGGATTCCTCGCCCTCGCATTCATAAATGGTGAGCTTGGTTTGCAAAATTTTTGTTTGTTTGTCCTTGGCCATGCCGCTGAAATATTGCTCGTTGCCGTCGTCGTCTTTGACAGCGAATTTGCCAGTGACAAAACGGCCAAGACTGGTGATGCGCTGTTGTCCGTCCAAAACCTCAAAACTTTCGTCGCCTGTCTTGTTAAAATAAATCAGCCCCAGCGGATAGCCTTTGAGGACGGATTCGATGACGGCGGCCTCTCTTTTGCCGCCGTCGGAAGCATAGATGTAATTGCGCTGATACTCCGGTTGAATCGTGAGCTTGCCCGACAAACCAAAAAGCCCTTTGCCTTCCAGTTCGTTGTAAACAAACCCATCGCAAATGTCTTTGACCGTGATCTCGATACTTAAAGTTGTTTTCATTTGGCGGGGGTTTGTGCTTAATAAAAATGCGTTTGTAAGGCTGCACAAAAAAGTCATTGGCGATTTTATAGAAAGTCATATCCGTTGGCTGTGTCCGAAGTTTTATGGCCGCACCATCATTTAGTTTTGTGACATTGCTCGTCTTGCCATTTTTATCAACTTGTAATTGTTGGGGGTAAATCTTGGTTCTTAAGTGATAGCTTTTCTCGTAACCAATAATTTCAAATTGGTCAGGGTTGTATTTGTCCAAAAAACTGACCGGCACGCCCATGACTCCGTCGTGGTCGCTTGGAATAGCGTCAACAAATGGCACTTCTATCGCATCGTAATTGTCGTATTTGTCATACTTGCTTTTGCCTTTGATTTCCTTGTGTTTGCTGAATCTCAAATTTTCTCTTGTGGTCATCAACGGCAACGGTTGGTGGCGACGTCCATGGTCTAAGCTGGTAAACCAACAAACACCGGGCACTCGGTTTACTTTTTCACCGTCGCGCTCACGCTCAAATTTGTATGTTGCTGCATACTTAAAATTCTCAGGAACTTTGAAATACATGCCCGTGTTAAAGCTTGTTGCGCCAAGCCACATCTGATTCTCCTTAATCTTCGGGAAAACTTCCTTGTAGGTAATGGCATTCATGTTACCGATAACCACAAACTTTTTGCCGTAATCAAAAAGCTGCTTCATATATTCGCGGAACAGCGAGAACGGCGGATTTGTCACGACGATGTTAGCTTGTTTCAGCAGTTCAATGCACTCGTCGCTACGGAAATCACCATCGCCTTCCAGCGGCGTCCACTCGTTGTTTTTATTGGCCTTTAACTTTCTGGCCACGGATTTCAAGTTGAACTCGCTGCCACCGTCAATGTCATGCACTTCATTGATGATAAATTTATTGGCATTAACCTTCGGACGGCTCTTTGTTTTGGGGAGAGTTTCGTCATCACCGAACAAGGCCAGTTGCGTGTTGGCTACGGGCGAGGGTTTGTAGCTGGTGGTGATGAGTCGCTTCAAACCGAGCTTCTTGAAATTGAGCACGAAATAGCGGAAGAAATTGCTCTCAAACGGGTCGTCGCAATTGCAATAAAGAACCTTGTTGCGGAACACATTGGCGTCGTATTCCAGATACGCTTCAACCTCCTTCTGAATATCGGCGTATTGGGTGTAGAACTCGTCGTTCTTTGCCCGCTTGGCGTTTGAGAGATTACTGTTTGCCATATTTCCGCTGCGAGCTGGCGGAAACGGGAAATCTAAAAAAGAAGAGGCGCGGACCTAGCGCACCCTGCCTCGAGGCACGTCCAAGCGCCCTACAGCGAGCACGCCAAGCCGCGCCCGAGGGGCGCGTGCTTGGTAGGTCGCTGTAATGGGCTTGCGAAAGTTTGGACGTTTTCGAGGCAGCCCGTAGCCGAAGCTACGCAAATTGTTTAGTTAAATAATAATCGTCGTTTTGTTTTTCTAACGCGGGCAAGTGTGCGCCGGAAATTTATCAGCGTCAATCTGTGTTCATCGGTGTCCATCCGTGGTTAAAAAAGGGCCGCCCCGGTTTTACCCGGAGCGGCTTGGTTTTGTAGCGGCGGTCTGTGACCGTCGGTCCTTGCGGCCGGCCACCATCCGTCGCTCATAGAGCGACGCTACAGCTCACGGCTTGGCAGGCGTGGGCGTGACGGCAGCTTTGGCGGCGGGCTTGGCGCGTTCGGATTTTTTCGTCAAGCCAACGGCCTGGGCTTCGTCACTGTCATCGCCGTATTGCGCGATGACCTGTTGCTTGGCGCCGAGGATGGCATTGTGGAACGCCCATTGGGCGGCCACGTTGCCATCGCGCGCGGTCTGCCAGTCGGCTTCCGCCTGCGCAAACGCATCGGCGGCGGCCTTCTGCGCAGCGGCCGCGGCTTGCAGCTTGGTCAACGCGAAGTCCGCGTTGGCCGGAGCGTAGCCCGCCATCTTGGCGAGGGCGGCCAGCGCGGCGGCATCGGCTTTCAACGCATCAGCGTTCACGGGCACAGTTTGGTCTTTGGCCATAGGTATCACCTCCTTTCATCCCATTTCTACGGGAAATCGGTAAAATCTGCGGAAAATAAGGGTTTTTGCCCAAAACGGAGCGGTCGGGGGACGAGCCGGAGGTGTCGGGCTTCAATCCCGACGCGTCGGGCTCGCATCCGGCGGCCTCGGGGTCGAGGCCGGAGTCGTCGGGCTGGCGTCCGGCAGCGTCGGGCTCGCAGCCGGACGCGGCAGGATGGCAGCCGTTGGCGTTGGGGGACGAGCCAGCGGCGGCTGGGGCGTAGCCTTTGGCTGCCGGCTTGAGGCCGGAGCGGTCGGGCGAGCGCAATTTTGTTTCCATGCGCCCACCTTACGCGGGCGGGTTGGACATTGGCTGTCCAAGTAAAAAGAATTTTTCTGCGGGATTTTCGGCGGTGCGCCGAGTCCGTTAAAAAGAAAAAACCGGTTTCAAGGTGTGGTCACACTTGAAACCGGTTGGCTTTGCCGCTGGCGGCAAAATTTATTTCACGGAATCCGCCGGAACGATTTTCACGCTGATGAGCGTTTGCTTGGTCACGGGGCGATCACCGGGCACGGTGGCGGTGGTGGCAATCTTTTCCAGCACGTCGTCGCCCTTGATGAGCTTGCCGAACGCAGTGTATTGGCGGTCGAGAAAGCGCGGGTCGCCGTGGCAGATGAAAAATTGCGAGCCAGCGGAATGCGGGTCCTGCGAGCGCGCCATGGAGAGCACGCCGCGCGTGTGCGCCTTGTCATTGAACTCGGCTTTGATCTGGTGGCCCGGCCCGCCGGTGCCCCACGCGCGCTGCTTGGAATCATCCTTGGTCAGCGGGTCGCCGCCTTGGATCATGAAACCTTTGATGACGCGGTGAAAACAGGTGCCGTCGTAAAAACCTTTTTTCGCGAGGTCGGTGAAGTTTTTGACGTGGCCGGGGGCGACGTCCGGCCAGAATTCGAGAACCATTTCGCCGGCGCTGGTGGTAAGGATAGCAACTTCGCTCATAAAATTATTTTTGGTGTTTGGTTTGGTTAAATTATTTCACGCTGTCGGCGGGAACGATTTTGATGCTGTCGATGTTGACGCGTTTGAGCGGGCGATCCGGTTGTTCGGTCGGCGCGGTGGCGATTTTGTCGAGCACATCAAAACCTTTGATCAGATTGCCGAAGACGGTGTATTGACCGTCGAGCTGGCCGCAGTCGGCCTGACAGATGAAGAATTGCGAGCCGGCGGAATTGGGATCGTTCGCGCGGGCCATCGAGAGAATGCCGCGGGCGTGATGCTTGGCGTTGAACTCGGCGTTGACGGTGTAGCCGGGTCCGCCCATGCCCCAGGAATCTTTCGCGGCTTCGTTCTTCGTATTCGGGTCGCCGCCTTGGATCATGAAACCAGGAATGACGCGGTGAAACGCGGTGCCGTCATAAAAGCCGCTGCGCGCGAGCTTCTCAAAATTGGCGACGTGATTCGGCGCGACGTCGGGATAAAATTCCAAGACCATCACGCCTTCGCTCGTCGTGATGACGGCGACTTCTTTGGCGCTCGGCGTGGCAGACGATTGATTGGTGACGGCAGCCGGAGCGGCGGGCGCGGACGGTTTTTCGTTGGAACAACCGGCGGCGAGCAACAAGGCGAACGTGCCGGAGAAGAATAAATTAAAGGCTTTCATGGGCGCAAAATTTTCCAGAGTGGCGGCCAAAAGTCACGCGCGGAATGAAATCATTTCCGACGCGGATCGTTCTGCATGGAACTCGTGATGAGACTGCTTTCCGAACGCCGATTGGAACGGATGAACCAAATCAATCCCAGCACCACGTCCGCAGCGGCGAGACTGACGACAACCCACAACCGATGGTTCGCTCCGCCGCTGGCTTTATTGCTGACGTTGGCGACGGCCACAGGGTTGGGTGACGGCGCAGTGGGCGTTACCACTTTTGCTGGCGGCACGCTCGCCACCGGTTTGCTCGCGGGTGAAATCACGGTTGCGGCGGGAGTGTTGTTGACTGCGGGCGCGACCTTAGTTGGCGGCGGCAGGCTGACAGCAGTATTTGGTGCGGGCGAAGAAACTTCCGTGGCGGAATTGGTCGTAACATGCGTGCCGACGATGACCAAATCAGGAACGACTACCGGCGGCGGTTTGGCAGCGACCACGGCTACGGGCGGTGGTGGCGGCGGTGGGACATTCGTGGGCGGTGCCGGCTGCAGGAACAGCGGGATGTTGATCGCGCCCGGCGGAAAATTCACCGTGCACCCGATGTATTTACCCGAGAGCGTGCGGATCAAAACGACAAACGGCTGCGAATTTTTTTTACGTTCCGCCTGACCATCCAAAAAACTTTGGTTGATGCCGGCGTCGTAAGGCGTCGCGGTGATGTCGCTTTCGCCATCGCAAAAAATCACGATGGTCAGCCGCTCGGAATTGGTGATGACGCCGTTAAGCGCTGGCTGCAATGCGGACAGTTGCGAACTCGCCGGGTAGGTGCGCGATTGCAAAAAGGCAATCAAGTTGGTCGGCAACGTCGTCGCCGTTGCCTGATTCCAGACCGCCAAAGGAAATTGTCCGCCGTGGGTTTTTTGGTCGTAAGTCCAGACGCCGATGTTGTCACCATCCTGCAAACGGCCTTCCGCCGCGCTGGCAAAAAAGTTTTTCAAAACCGCTTCCGTCGCTGGCAAACGTTTTTTCATCGTCGAAGATAGATCGAAAACAAACAGCCAGCGTTGCGGCGAATTCGGCTGGGCGGGCGCGTTGAATGGCAACGCGAGCAACGCCAGCAGCACGAACAATCCTTTCGCGACGGCGGAAAAAAGTTTTTGACGATGAAAAGGTTTCATGGTTCAACGCGAGCGGAAAAACTTGTTCCGCTCGGAACGGTTGTGATTGTTCAGGTTTTCCGTCAGGTTCGCCAGCGCATTCTGAATCATCGCGATGAAATTGCCGCAGCTCGCCACGGAGCCGCCGAAGCCGCTCACCGTGTCGCGCTCCGCAAAATCGTCCGTCACCACCAGCACCTCGCCGTAAGGTTGAAAGCGCACCACCGCGCGCTCGATCAAGTCATCCGCCGTCTGACCGGCACTGGAATAAAGCACTTCTACTGATTTGCCGGAATTATTTTTAGGCTTCGTGCGCCGCGCACCGCGGCCGTCGAAGAAAATCGTCACCGGTGTGCCGCATGCGTCCTGATATTGCGTGAGGATTTCCACCAACGCATCGCGCGCCGTCTCGGAATGGCGCGCCGAACCTTCCGCCAACTCCGGCCAGTTGTGCAGCAGGCTGTAGCCGTCCACTAAAATTCGCACCAGCGCCATGCGGCCAGATTAGCGGCTCGCCGCGGTCGGCAAAAGTTTTTCCCGCCGGTGAAATGGCTTTAGCTTTGCCACGGCTTACGGTTTAATGTCGCGAATTTATTGACATGGCTGCTGCCAATTCCATTTTCCAAAAGTCTAATCGCAACATCGCTATCATCGCGGCGGTCGTGTTCATCCTCGACCAGTTCACGAAATGGCTCGTGCTGAACCTGCTCGAAAAAGGCGACGAAAAAATCATCATCAGCGGCTTTTTCAAATTCGTCCATTGGGGCAACACCGGCGCGGCGTGGAGTTTGTTTCGCGGCAACAACGGCGCGCTGGCCTTCGTCGCGCTGCTGGCGTTTGTCGCGCTGTTTCTCACGCGGCATCATTTTAATTCCCACACCATCTCCGGTCAGGTCGCATTCGGCCTCATCTTCGGCGGCATCGCCGGTAATCTCACCGACCGCCTGCTGCCGAGCCGCCACGAGGTCATTGATTTTATTTACTTTTTTATGCAGCAGCGCGGCGGCGGCGAAATCGGTTTTCCCGCGTTCAACATCGCTGACACCGCCATCTGCACCGGCGTCGGCCTGATTTTTATCATCACCTGGCGCAACGAACATTCGCCGCAGCCACCGACGAATTAAGTTTCATGGCCACGCGCACGGAACATTTCACCGTCGAACAATCGCTGCCCTCCGAGCGCCTCGACGTTTTTCTGCGCACAAAATTTCCCGCCGTCTCGCGCGGCGCGATGCAGCGACTCATCGAGCAAGGCCACGTCCGCGTGGATGGCAAAACCGTAAAGCCCACGCACAGCCCGCGCGCGGGTGAAAAAATCGAAGTCCATTGGCCCGAAGCGCGGCCCGCCGAAGCGCAGCCCGAGGAAATTCCGCTCGATATTTTGTTCGAAGACAAATCGCTACTCGTTGTCAACAAACCCGCTGGCCTCGTCGTGCATCCCGCCGCCGGCCACGAGGAGCACACGCTCGTCAACGCCCTGCTTTTCCACTGCAAAGGTTCATTGAGCGGCATTGGCGGCGTCGCGCGACCGGGCATCGTGCATCGGCTCGATAAGGAAACGAGCGGTTGTCTCGTCGTCGCCAAAAATGACGAGACGCACATCGCGCTTTCGGAACAATTTTCCAATCGTGTCGTCAAAAAAGTTTATCACGCCATCGTCTGCGGCGAAGTGCCGCGCGAAGCAGGCGAAATCCACGCCGCTATCGCGCGCCATCCCACGCACCGCAAACGCATGGCCGTTCACGACGACAGCGACGGCCGCGCCGCGCACACGAGCTACCGCGTGCTGTAGAAATTGAATCACGCCACACTCGTCGAAGCGCAGATCCACACCGGCCGCACGCATCAGATCCGTGTGCACTTCCTGCACCTCGGCCATCCGGTCGTGGGCGATGACACTTACGGCTCGACGAAAAATAAACGGCTGAAAGAACTCGCGAACTACGCCGCGCCGCGAGTTTTGCTGCACGCGAAAGAATTGAGCTTCATCCATCCGCGCACCCAGAAGACCTTGAAATTTTCCGCGCCGCTGCCGGATGATTTCAAGCAGGCGCTGAAATTACTGCGGTTGAAATAATTTCTGGTTACCATAATCACATTGCAATGGCTCACCAACCCGCCCAAACTCGTAACTTGGGCTGGCGCGACTCATCGGCTTTGTCCTCTATATAAAAATTAAAATGCGAGCCGCTGTGCCGGTTCAAAACTCATTCGCTTTACTGTCATTATGAATTTTCGTTGGTTGAACGCATTACTTTGGGGCAACTCCGTGGCACTCGCCTGGATGTGGGGGTTGGGTCTGTTTTTCAGCGTGCAGATGACGTTCATGTTCGGCCTACAAGGCTTGCTGCTGTTCGCCATTCCAAATGCGCTGGGCTTAATGCTGTTTGGTTTTCTCACGCAAATCGTCGCCAAGCGCCACGACGGCGGACGCGAATCGCTGGCAATTTTCTTTGATAAATTCGCCAAACCGTTCCGGCTGATTTTGTATCTCTATCAGATTCTGGCGCTCACGCTCACGGTATTTGCACTGGCGCGCTATCTCTTCGTGCCGCTGCAACTCGCGTCCGGCGGACTTTTTGTCATCTACTTATGCCTGATTGTCTTTGTCATTCTGGCCGCCGGTTGTTTGTTCGGCGAAGAATTTGGCATTGAGAAAATTAAATACAGCCACGCGCTGCTGGGACTACTGCTGCTCGGCTGCGTCGCAATAATTTTATCCGGCTTGCAACCGTTTCTGCCGGCAATCTTCACTTGGACTGCGCCGTTTCCAAAAGAGTGGACCGGCCCGACAATTTTCGGCTACGCGATTCCGCTGACGGTGGGCTTGTTGGTCGGGCCGTGGCTCGATCTCCAACAATGGCAACGCGCGATTCAGATTCACCGCGAAAATTCTTCCATTCGCTTAAGTTATTTTTTTGGCGGCGGCATTTTTTTCCTGATGCTGCTGTTCCATGGTTGTCTGGCGTTGTGGGTGATGGATAAGCAAGACGCGCCGCTGCCCGCCAATGTCGCGCTGGACGGTTTCAAATACGCCCACGATTTAGTTACCCATTATTTCATCAACAACTCCGCCGCCGCCGGCTGGATGCCACTGGCGTATTTTTCGTTCCTTTCAATTTGCGTGCTGACCACGCTCGACAGCGGCTACATCGCGCTCCGCTGGTTTCTCGGCAGCAATGTGGAAAAAAGTCAGAACATGCTCATTTCGCTCGTTCCCAAACAAATGATCAGCTCGCCGATACCGAGCTTCATGCTGGTCGGCATCATCACGCTCGTCGGAATTTTTGCTAAATTGGAGTTGGAATATTTCATGGTCGCCTACGCCTCGTTCTTTGTCGGTTACGCCGCGCTCGCCATCGCCCGCTGCTTCGTGCCGAACTCGCAACAGCCATTGCCGCAAATCCGCATGATCTCCATGGCTAGTATGTCCATCGTGATTTTTGCTTTTGGTTATCTCAACAGCCAGACGCCGCTGCTGTTTTTAGGTTCGTTGCTGCCGCTGATTTACGGCAGTTGGCTCGTATTTAACACCGACCTTTTGCGCGTCGCCACCGAGAAAGCCAGCGAAGTCATCGAAGCCGCCGCGGAAATTCCTGCCATCCGCGCGCTGACCCAAGCGACCGCCGCCGTGACGAATTCGGAAGTCAAAGCGCCGGCGGACACCCACGCGCTCGCCGGCCATTTCGAGGGTAAATGGTTCGTCTATTCCATGCTCGCCACTTACGCCGACACCAATTCCGTCGGCAATGTTTACTTCGGCATGTATCCAATGTTCGTGGGCAAAACGCGCGAATTATTTTTCAACGCCACGATGCAGAACTTCGACCTGAAAACGACGACGTTTTACATTCTGACCCGCAGCTTCGAGCACAAATTTATTCGCGAAGCGCGCGAGTTTGACACCATCACCGTGAAAATTCGCATCGCTGAATACAACCGAAAATTCTGCACGCTGGAACATCAAATTTTCAATTCCGAACACGCGCTGCTGGGCAAAGGTAAACAATCACTTTTGTTCGTTTCGTCGAAAGATTTCAGCCTGCTCGACATTCCGCCGGAAGTTTACACCTCGTTCATCCGTTACGCCTGAACGAGTTTAATTTTACACCGCCGTCAGCCGGATGATGTCACCCAGCGCCGTCTGCGGTTTGAAGTTCACGCAGCGTTCCAGTTTTTCCACCAGCGGCTTGCGGCGGCGCATATCGTCAAAACCCGGCGCGTAAGCTTGATCGTAAGGAATCAATTCGATTTGCGATTTTGAGCCGAGCGTGGCCACCACGAGCTTCGCCAATTCGAGAATGGAAATTTCTTCCGTGCCGCCGATGTTAAAAATCTCGCCGCGCGCCGCGTCGCATTTCTGCAATCGCACCAATGCTTCCACAACATCGTGAACGAGACAAAAGCAACGCGATTGCGCGCCGTCGCCAAAAACGCGCAGCGGCTCGCCCGCTTTCGCCGCCGCGATGAAGCGCGGCAGCACCATGCCGTAGCGACCGGTCTGGCGCGGGCCGACGGTATTGAACAGCCGCGCGATGGTCACCGGCAGATTTTTTTCGCGCGCGTAGGCCAGCGCGAGAAATTCGTCCGTGAGCTTCGAGCACGCGTAGCTCCAGCGCGATTGGCCGGGCGGCCCGATGAGCAAATCGTCTTCCTCGCTGAATTCCGGCTTGGCGCTCTTGCCATAAACTTCGGAAGTGGACGTGAACAAAATCGGCGTGGAATTTTTCGCGGCGGCGCGCAGCAAAACTTGCGTCTCATTGAAACTCGCTTCGAGCACGTGCAACGCAGATTTGACGACGAGCTCCACGCCAACGGTCGCGGCGAGGTGAAAAATAAATTCCGCATTCGCCGCCAGTTCCGGTAGTTCCTCGCAGTTGGAAATTTTCGATTGGATGAAACGGAAATTTTTATTTGTCGCCACGGCGCGCAGATTATCGCGGCTACCGGTGGATAAATCGTCAATGACAACAACGTTTTTACCATCTTTCAGCAAACGCTCCACCAGATGCGCGCCGATGAAGCCCGCGCCGCCGGTGACGAGAATATGTTTTGCGTTTTTCATTTTAGCGCGTTCGCGACAGCTTCCGCTAGTTTCTCACGGAACTCGGCACTTTCAATTTTTTCCGTCTCGCGCGTATTGGAAAGATAGCCGCCTTCAATCAAAACCGCCGGCCGTCTTTGACCAAGCAGCACGCCCATGAACCGCGCGCGCCGGATGCCGCGATCTTCTTCGCCGCTCGCGTGCAACACCGCCGCGTGCAGCCGGACGGCGAACTGGAGATTTTCCACATCGAAGGCGTTGTTCGGATAATGGTCGCTCCACAAATCGCTGTAGCCGCGCGTGAGTGTCGAGGGCATTCCTGTTGGCGTCAGACAATACGTTTCCAGACCGTTCTGTTTCGTGTCCGGCGCAGCGGAATTGAAATGCAGACTAACAAACAAATCTGCGTGGTGCGCCTCGGCAAAATTAACGCGATTGGAAAGCGCGAGGTCGGAATCGTTCGTGCGCGTGAGAAAAACTTTCCAGCCGTTGGTGGAGAGCAGCGTCTGGATGCGCCGCGCCCAGTCGAGCGTAAATTCTTTTTCAAACCGTCCGTCCGTCAAACTGTGCGTGCCGACATTCATGCCGCCATGCCCGGGATCGAGCACGAGCACGCGATTGGTGCCAAAGGCTAACGGCTCGTCGAGCAGCAACGGCTCCAGATTTTTTTGCAGGTCGAGACCGTAAACAAAAATCTGGTCGTCAATAATTTCGGGCGCAAAACCGAGGTGCATTTCCAGACCGTTCCAGATCGCCTCGCGACTGCCGATTTCCAAAACCATTGTGCCACGGCGCGAACTCACGGCATAACTGGCGACTGGCGAATTAGCCACCTTGCGCGGCGACGCTATTTTATTTTCCTTCGCCCAGCGGTCGAGCGAAGTCCAAGTTAGAATGGGCGCGGGCGGAGAAATTTTTGGCGACGCCGGAATCGGATGAACGGCTGGCGCAGGGGCTTTGACGACAGGGCGTGACGGCAGATTTTTGGACGGATTCCTTTTTGACGGCGCGGGCTGGACAACCTCGTTGGTCAACGACCATTCACGCGGGGGCGTCTGTGCTTCCGAACCTTGATAAACACTCGTGCAGCCCGCGAGGAGCAACAGCATTCCACCAAAAATGATTCCCGCAAATTTGAACACGCGCCAATTGTGCGGAAGCAAAATACGGACTCAAGCTGTTTTAGATTTTTCTTTGCGATAACGTTCCTTCGGATTACGAGCGGCACGAAACGTCGCCTTGACGGGCACAAGTTGGATGGGCAGTATCGCTTGTATTCATGGTGCTAAAGTGCAGGTTTGCACCGGCAGACAAATGCCGTCCACCAACCACACTTTAAAAAATCACATGGCCTTCACGCAATTTTCCGAACAATCGCAGGGTGTTCAATTGTTGCAGCGCTCGCTGGCACGCGGACGGCTGGGGCATGCCTATTTGTTCACGGGCCATCAGCTTGAGGAACTCGAAACACTGGCGCGCACGCTGGCAAAAACCTTGAACTGTCAGAATCCGGTAAAAACCAACGGCGTCGCGACCGATTGCTGCGATGAATGTTTGAACTGCAAAAAAATTGAGAACGATGCCCACGCGGACATTCACTGGGCGCGCGCAGAATCCAAGTCGCGCATCATTTCTGTGGATCAAACGCGCGAATTGACACGCGAAATCCAACTCAAACCCACCGAAGCTGGTTACAAAATCGCTATTATTTCGGGCGCCGACCGGCTGAACGCGCAGGCGGCGAACGCGTTCCTCAAAACTCTCGAAGAACCGCCGCCGAAATCCGTTTTAATTTTGCTGACAACGGAACCTTCGCGAATCTTGGAAACAATTTTGTCGCGTTGTTTGTGCCTTAATTTCTCCGCTGAAACCGCGCGCAAACTTTCCGCCGAACAGTCTATCTGGTTGCAACAATTCAGTTCCGCCGCGGCGGGCGAACAGAAAAGTTTGTTTGGCCGCTATCGTCTGCTGGATTCATTGTTGCAACATCTCAACATGCTTCGCACCCGTGTGGATGAAGCGTTATCGGCACGTTCCCCACTCGAAAAATACAGCGATGCAGAAAAAGATTTGCGCGAAAAATGGGAGGAAGAATTGAAGGCGGGTATTGAGGCGGAGTATCGCCGCCAGCGCGCGGAAGTTTTATTGTTGCTGCAATGGTGGTTGCGCGATGTCTGGTTTTGGACGCTCGCCGCCGGTGAAGAATTGTTGCACCTGCCGCAAATCGCCGGCGCAGATGAAGTTGCTAAACGCATAAGCCCGCGTCAGGCACAGGAAAATCTGGCGGTGCTCGAACAAACCCAGCGGCTCCTCCACACCAACGTGCAGGAAGCGCTCGCGCTCGAAGTCGGTCTGCTGAAATTGCAACTCTGACGCGATGAAAAATCTCACCGCGACGAAAATCTACCCGCTGGCGTTCGGTCTTTTTCTTGGCCTGTGCATTTGGAAATTCGGTAATCCCGTCATTCTCGACCATAAAATTTCTACGCCCGCAACCGCGTCGGAATTTTTGAACGAACCGTGGCCAACGCATTGGGCCAATTGGATTTTATTACCGCTTGCAGCCATCGGCGCATTTTTGATTTTTCAAAAGCAAATTTTCTGGACGCAAACAAAATGGCTTTGGTTGCTGCCCGTAATCTGGCTTGGCTGGCAGTTTATTTCTGCCACTCAAACCGTGGATGCCGATTTGACCACGGCGACACTCTGGCAATGTTGTGGCTGCGCAGCTTGCTATTTTCTCGGCGCGCTAATTTTTGCGCATAATGATTTGTGGCGCTGGCTGTTGCCCGGATTGCTGGCGGCATTTGCCTTGTGCCTTGTGCGCAGCATTGACCAGCACGTTTTTGAATTTCCGCAAAATTACCAGATGCTCGTCGAGGGTGAACGCAGCGTCTGGACAAATTTTCCGTCAGAAACAGTCGCTGAAATGAAAACCGGCAACGTCATCATCAATACTAACGGCGTAGATGTGGCAAATCCTGCCATTCTTGAAAAATTCAAAAAAGGACGCGTCGCCGGCACTCTCGTTTACCCAAATGCGCTGGCTGGAATCATGCTGCTGCTCTGGCCGATAGCGCTCGCGCTGGCTTTTAGCGCGACAAAAAAATTAAAGCCATTCATCCGCTTGACGACGATTGCACTGACCCTATTTCTCGGCAGCGCGGCTCTTTTCTGGAGCGGATCAAAACTTGGCTGGCTCATTGGTCTCGCCCTTGTCGGAATGGTTCTGTTACGACTTGATTGGCCGCAAAAGATAAAATTGGCAACTGTTGCCTTCGTGCTAATTCTTGGTCTTGGCGCTTTTGCCGTTCGTTTCCACAATTATTTCTCCGCCGGTGCCACGAGCGTCGGCGCACGCTTAGATTATTGGCGCGCCGCCGCTCAAACCACCGTGAAGCACCCCGTTTTTGGCACGGGACCGGGAACTTTCCAACGTCCTTACGCCCAAATTAAATCACCGGATGCTGAAATGGCGCGGTTGACGCACAATGACTACTTAGAGCAATTTTCCGATTCTGGGACCATGGGTGGACTGACTTATGTCGCATGGATTTTTATGGCGTTGACCAGAATCGGCAAAAAAGTGTGGCGTTGTGGTGATACATTGAGCCTCGCCATCGCCGTCGGACTGTTCGGTTGGTTCGCGCAGGGCTTTGGTGAATTTGGATTTTACATTCCGGCACTAGCCTGGGCAGCTTTTACGTTATTGGGGTGTCTAACTAGTCTTGAAATAATTGAATTAGACAAATAATAACTGTTTTATTAGCCTATGAACATGAAAGTTTTGTTTCTCAATGGCCCAAACCTGAACTTGCTCGGGACGCGCGAACCGGAGATTTATGGTCGCCTGACTTTGGCAGACATTGAAAAGCAAGTTCGCACGCGCGCGGCGGAATTGAAAGTGGAGATAGATTTTCGGCAGTCAAATCTTGAAGGCGATCTTGTCAGCTGGATTCAAGAAGCCAAAGGAAAATTTCAAGCTATTGTTATCAATGCGGCAGCTTATACGCACACCAGTGTGGCCATTCACGATGCGATTTCGGCAGTTGGTCTGCCAACCATTGAAATTCACCTTTCCAATGTCCATGCCCGTGAAGAATTTCGTCACAAGTCTCTGATTGCCTCAGTTTGTAAGGGACAAATCTGCGGATTCGGTGTTAAATCCTATATTTTAGGCCTTGAAGCATCCGTTTACGTTACCGAATCAAATTAATAGGCTAATTACACAGTTTATCACATCACTATAATTTTGAAATTCAGGCTTGACCTTCTAGTAGTAAGAAATACACTTCCATAAGTATCGTTTCTGGCCAAAGCATAGAATCTGTAAACGCTGTGATTTTCCAGTTTGAAAACGGTATTTTTAGATTTTTAAAAACACTTTAACGAAAACGCATTGTGGAACTAAAAGATATAAAAGCCATCATTGATTTGATGAAGAAAAACTCCATCACGGAGTTCGAACTGGAAGAAAAAGACTCAAAGCTCCGCTTGAAACGGGGCCTGAACGGATCCTCACAAGCAGCTCAGAGTGATGAGTCATTTCAAATGATTCCAGCCCCGGTTGCGGCCCCAATTTCACCCGTAGCTATTGTCGCCGCGCCAACGGCTACAAATTCAGGTGAAGTTGACATAAAATCCCCCATGATTGGAACTTTTTATCGTTCACCCTCACCAGAATCGGCTTCGTATGTCGAAGTTGGCACTGAAGTGAGCGCTGACACGGTTGTTGCCATCATTGAAGCTATGAAGGTAATGAACGAAATTAAGGCCGAGGTTAAGGGTGTCATAACCCAAATTTTGGTTGAAAATGGTAAGCCAGTTGAATTTGGCCAGCCGATGTTCAAAGTTCGTCCGACTTAAACGGTTTTCAACCGCAATTATCATGTTCGAAAAAGTATTGGTCGCCAATCGCGGAGAAATCGCCGTCCGCATCATCCGCGCATGCAAAGAAATGAACATCCGCACGGTGGCGGTATATTCCGAGGTGGATGCAAACTCGATGCACGTCCAGATGGCTGATGAAGCGATTTGTATTGGTAAGGCGGCTTCTTCCGAAAGCTATTTGCGCATTGATCGAATAATCAGTGCGGCGGAAATTGCTGATGTCGATGCGATTCATCCGGGCTATGGATTTTTGTCGGAAAACGCGCATTTCGCCGAAGTTTGCGAGAGTTGCAATATTCGCTTCATCGGGCCGAGTCCACGTGCGATGAGCGCTTTGGAAGACAAAGCCGTCAGCCGCGCGCTGGCCAAAAAGGCGGGCGTGGAAACGCCCCCCGGCTCTGAAGGCACGGTTGATAACGAGAAAGACGCGCTGGCTATCGCCAAAAAAATTGGTTACCCGGTGATGGTTAAAGCGGTCGCGGGCGGCGGCGGTCGCGGAATGCGTATCGCTCACAATGATATTTCGCTCGTCAAGGGCTACCACACCGCGCGTTCCGAGGCGGAAAAATGTTTCGGCAATTCTGCCGTTTACATTGAAAAGTTCATTGAGAATCCGCATCACATTGAGATTCAAATTCTCGGCGACACGAAGGGAAAAATAATTCATCTCGGCGAACGCGATTGCTCGGTGCAGCGCCGCAATCAGAAATTGATTGAGGAATCGCCGTCGCCGTTGCTGGAATATAAATTTAAGAAATTGCGCGATAAAATCGGCAAAGCGGCCATTCGCATTGCTGAAGCGGCGCGTTATACGAACGCTGGCACGGTAGAATTCATCGTGGATGATAACGGTAATTTTTATTTTCTCGAAGTCAACAAGCGCATTCAAGTCGAACATCCGGTCACGGAAGAAGTCACTGGTATTGATCTCGTGCGTGCGCAGATTGAAATCGCGATGGGCGAACCACTCCGTTATTCGCAGAGTGACATCGTGATGAAAGGTCATGCGATCGAATGCCGCATCAACGCGGAAGATCCGTTCAATGATTTTCGTCCAAGCCCCGGTCGCATCGAAATGTATTACCAGCCAGGCGGACGCGAAGTGCGCGTAGACACGCATGCCTACGCGGGCTACACGATTCCGCCCACCTACGATTCGATGATTGGCAAACTGATCGTCCGTGGTAAAGATCGTCGCGACGCAATTGACCGAATGAATCGCGCGTTGAACGAGTTCATGATTACCGGCGTCAAGACCACGATGTCTTTCCAGCAAGCCATCATGCAGGATCCGAATTTCCGGCGCGGCGTTTACTCAACTAATTTCGTCGAACAACTGCTTGGCGGTGCGCGGCGTGAATTGATTGAAGAAAAAACCTGATTCAGTTACGTCCTATTCGCTGGCTGGCCGGTTTTTTGTTTTAGAATTAAATTTGACAGCACCCCTGCCCCGCTTATCTTGAGCCTCAAACATTATGGCTGACATTCCTCCGATTAATCCCGTCCCCACGCCCGGACCAACCGGCGCGGTTCCGCCTGTTCAAAAAGAAACTGGCGCAGTGCTGCCGCCAAAAAAAGAAACCGGCAAGGTTCAACCGAAAAAGGAAACTGTCCGCATCAATTTGCCGCCTAAGCCGACGGCCGCGCCGACCATCAAACTACCGACGCTTCCGCCCGGCGGACCGACTGGCGCGCCCAGTCCCGTTTCTGCGGCCGCGCCCGCACCGGCCGCACCCGCGCCCGCATTAAGAACTGCCGCTGCGCCAGCCGCTGCAGCCGCCGCACCCGTCAAAGGAGCAGCGCCTGTTGCCGCTGCGCAAAAAGGCGCACCGGTTCAACGCGCCGCCGCACCCGTCGTGCCGTCCATCAAGACGATTGATAAAGTTTTAATCTTCTCCGCTGCCGTAGCCAGTCTAGCTGCCGTAGGCGGAGTTACTTGGGTATTCCTCACTTTGAAAAACGTCGTTGAAAATTTCTCCAGCTAAAAAATTATGGCCTCACCGCTAATCGTCACTCTCACGCAGGATAATTTTGAAACCGAAGCGCTCAAATCCACCACGCCCGTGCTGGTAGATTTTTGGGCCGAATGGTGCGGACCGTGCAAGATGATTGCGCCCGTGCTCGACGAGCTTGCGACCGAATTTCAGGGCAAAGTCAAAATTGGCAAGGTCAACATTGACGAACACCAAGGACTCGCTGCGCAATTTGGCGTCCGCGCGATTCCGACATTGCTCGTCATCAAAAACGGCCAAGTCGCTGAACAGATGGTCGGCGCCAAAAGCAAACGCGATTTGAAGGCCAGCCTCGATAAAGCCGTCGCTTAAATTTTATCAGCATAAAACGGCAAGGCGGATTTTCCCGCTTTGCCGTTTTTCTTTTTAAGCTAACTTCAAATCATGACTTTGTCTGAAATCCTGTCGAATGAGGAATTACGCCAGCTCGAATTTCCTGTCGTCAAAAATAAAATCTTTCTCGGCCACGCCGGCGTCTGTCCGCTGCCGCGACGCGTCGCGCAAGCTGTAATCGACAGCGCCCACGGCGGCACCCTTGGCGATCAGGAAGCTTTCGTCATGCACAAAATTGCAGACGCACGCAAGGCTGGTGCGAAAATTTTGGATTGCGAGCCGGACGAAGTTTCGCTCGTCGGACCAACATCGCTTGCGTTGAGTCTCGTCGCTGCTGGCTTAAAATTTCGCAAGGGTGATAACATCCTGATTTATCACGACGATTATCCGTCCAATGTTTATCCATGGCTCGCGCTGGCCGAACAAGGCGTGAAAGTCCGGCTGCTCAACACGCGTGGCCTCGGCGTCATCCGCGCAATTGACGTCATGGGGCAGGTGGATGAAAACACGCGGCTCGTTGCGCTGGCCTCGAATCATTTCATCAGCGGTTATCGGCTCGACCATAATGCGGTTGGAAAATTTTTACGCGAACGCGGAATTTTATTTTGCCTCGACGCGATTCAAACTCTTGGCGCGTTTCCGACGACGGTGGAGAACGTGGATTTTCTCGCCGCCGATTCCCACAAATGGCTGCTCGGCCCGTGCGGCGCGGGAATTTTTTACGTCAAAAAAGATCTGCAGGAGAAGTTGAATCCGCCGATTTACGGTTGGCACAATGTCCGCAGTCCCAACTTTGTCGCGCAGGAAAAAATCGAGTTCCGTAGCGGCGCGGCAAAATTTGAAGCCGGCACGCACACTCTGATCGGACTCGTCGGACTGCTCGCCGCACTGGAGTTGGCGTTGGAAATCGGCGTGGAAAATATTTCTGCCGAACTGCTCCGCAAGCGCGCGTGGTTCGTTCCTGCATTGCAAGCCAAGGGTTTTGTCGTGTTGAATGCGGAACCTAAAATTGAGAACGCCAGTGGTATCACAACTTTTTTCACACCGGGAAAAGACCTCGCGCCCTTGCATCAAAAACTGGCGGACGCGGGCATCAACACTTCGCTACGCACCGACCGTAAAGGGCAAAATTATATCCGTATCTCGCCACATTTTTATAACACGGATGCCGAATTGCAGCGCGTTTTAGAACTGCTTTAATTTTCCCGGTGGCTGAACTCGCGGATCATCGCGCGCCACCACGGCGCCAGTTTTTCTTCGGGACGCAGCCACGCTTGTTGATGTAGCCACACCATCACGCGATGGTCGGCCATCACAGTCATGCGTTCGGAAGATTTTAATTTTTCCGGACCACCCGCCAAAAGTTTTTCGCCCAGTTCGCGCACCGCTTCCGTGCCCGCGCCAATTTTGGTGAAATGCTCGGCGTAAACGGGGTTCAATTGTTTTTCGCGCAGGAGTGTCACGTGAATCGCATTCACATACGGATCGAGCACGGCGGCGGCCAGTCCGGCGTGGACGCGGCAGCGTGGTGTTTCATCCTCGGTCAATTCATGGATTTTCATCCGCGACCGTAAAGAGATGAGTTCCATCGGCGGCGCGGTTTCTTCGGGCGTCAAAAAAAGTCCGGCGCTTTTGGCGCGCGCACCGAGACTGCGACGGCTCGTGAGCACGCTCAAGGGAATCGAGAAAACCATGCCAGCCAGCACCGGCGTGAACCACCAGAACAGTCCCGGATCCAGTTCCAAAGTAAAGCAGCCCCACGCGAGGCCGATGAGTGTGTGACCCCAATGCCGTTGCACGGCGTAAAGCCAATCTGTGCCGTCGGCAGTGCGACTTTGCGTGGTCCAACCGACGCTGATGCCGGCGATGTTGGTGATGACGAACCGCGTGTGCCAGAGCATGAGCAACGGCGCGTGCAACGTGGAAAAAATGGTTTCGCAGATGACGCCGCCGGTGGCATTGAGCAAGCCGCCGAATTGTTTACGACGCGGCCAATCGTTGGCGAGGTCAATGAGCGAGAGAAATTTCGGCAGCATGATAACCGCCATGCAGATGATGAAGACCAACGACGCGTGCGCCGTGCCGCTCCAATTTTTCAGATACGGATTGAAGGATTGCACAGTGATGTCCGAAAGGCCGGTCAGTTTTTGAACGCAATAAATCCATTCAAATGTGATGAGAAACGCAAGCCAGAGCGGACTGACGACGTAGCCGAAAATTCCGAGAATCAAGTGCATCCGGCTCACGCCGCGCAAACCTTTCGCAAACAGCACGAGGCCGTGTTGCAGATTACCCTGACACCAGCGGCGTTCGCGTTGGGCATTGTCGATCAATGCCTGCGGGGCTTCTTCGTAGCTGCCTTCCAAATCGTAGGCGAGCCAGACCGCCCAATTTTCGCGGAGCATCAGCGCGGCTTCAACAAAATCGTGCGAGAGAATTTGTCCGCCGAACGGTTTGCGTCCGGGCAAAATCGGCAAATCGCAAAACTGCATGAACGGTTCGGTGCGAATGATGGCGTTGTGCCCCCAATAATTTCCAAAATCCAGCGCCCAATAATTCAGGCCGGAGATGAATACCGGTGCGTAGAGGCGATTAGCAAATTGCTGGATGCGGCCAAATAAACTTTCCGCATTCACGAGCGCGGGCACGGTTTGAATCAGGCCGGTGGTCGGATGCGCCTCCATCAATTTCACCAAGTCCACGAGCGTTTCGCCGCGCATCACGCTGTCGGCATCGCAGCAGATGAAGTAACGGTAACGCATGCCCCAGGTATTGAGAAAGTCACGGACGTTACCGCTCTTGCGCGCTTCGTTGAACAGACGCCGGCGATAATAAATTTTTCCAAGCGCATCGAGATCGCGAACGAGTTCGGACCAGCGCGCTTCTTCCTCAACCCAGCGGTCGGGATTGGTCGAGTCGCTCAATATAAAAAAATCGAATTGCGCGAGCTGCCCGGTGCGTTCGAGCGATTCGTAAGTCGTGCGCAAACCTTCGAGCACACGGACGGAATCTTCGTTGTAAATCGGAAAAATAATCGCCGTGCTGGTGCCTTCAATCTTCTGATCTTTGAAAGGTTTCAGTGCCGTGATGCGGCGGTTTGTGCCGAGGATGCGGATAAAAAATCCATACACGCCGTGCATGCAACCGATGGCCGTGAGCAAAAATAAAATGATGAACAACACGAGCAACACGGTGCGCGATGCGCTCCAGCCGGTGCGCCAAAGCAAGTCGGCGAAGAGCATCGAAACAAAGCCGGTGAGCAGCACCGCCGAGGAGAAAAATAAAAACAATCGCCAGCCGCGCCGCAGGCGAGGCGCAGAAACGGATTCAATTTTTGATTGCTCCACCATTTATTCAAAAAGATTAATTAGACCTCCACTTTGCAACCACAACCAAACATAAGCTTCAACCTTGTTAAAACCACCGTGCGTGAGCCAGAAAACGGCGATGAGCAGCAGTGCAAAAAATGCCCACGCCAGCGCCATGCGGACGTAAGGCAGTTTGCCGAAATTAGAAAGTGTGGTGAACGGGCCGAGGTCGAGCGGGCGCGGCGTCATTTTTGACAACTGAAAGTCCGGGCCGGCGCGAAAAAAACTTTCGCGCATGGCCTCGACAAATTCCGTCGGCCAAGGGCCGGGGCGGAGAAATTGATCCTGCCATTTCCCCGGCATATCGGCGAGCAGCAGCGCGAGGCGACCGCGCGTGGACAAAGTCTGTTCACTACCTATCGGTGAGGTTTGCAACACTTCGCCGAACCAATCGGTGACGATGCGATCCATTTCTTCGGCGGCGATTTCGGTGGCACTGCGCTGCGGTTCGGCGGGCGCGCGGCGCTGGGCGCGTTCGAGCACGCGGAGGACGAGTTGGCCAAGTAAAGGCTTGTTACGGATGCGCAGCGCGTGAAAATAATTTTCCACCTTCACATACGCCGCGTTCCATTCCTCAAGCGAACGTCCCGCGATTTCGCCGGAAACGTCCGGCAGAATTTTCAGGGCGGGCTCCATTGATAAACCCAGGTTTCGCCGACGTTATTGGTGCCTTGCTGCAACGAGCAGCGCAGGTCGATCGCATCTTTGCTGCCGGCGGGCGGAATCATTTTTAAAATCACGCGCCACGTTCCGAGAAATTCGTTGCGCGTGACGAAGCTGTCCACGATGCGTGCGCCGCCGCTGCAATTGGCCACGACGGTGGGCGGTTTGTTTTCAGGAATGGCGTCAAGTTTTGGTCCGTCGAAATCAATGACAAACTGGCGTCCGCCAAACTGCGCGTCCGGCCCGATACGTGTGGAAACGATACGGTTTTCGGAGCGCTTCAAATCGGCATCGCCGCCTTCCCAGTGCAGCGTGTAGCCAAACTTGAATGGCTGGAGTGGCGCGGGTTTGTTTTTCGGATCCCAGAAAGCGACAATGTTATCAAGACCTTCGTAGCTGGTGCTCAGTTCCACTAGGTGCAAATCGCCGTCGCCCCAATCGCCATTTGGTTCCACCCAAACGCTCGGCACTTGGTGATACAAATTAAAGGTGTCCTGATAGGCCGAAAAATTTCTTTCGCGTTGCAGCAAGCCATAACCTTTGATGTTCGGCGCGTGAAAAACCTGGTGGCGCGTGGCCGGTGGATTGTCGAGCGGACGCCAGAAAGATTCGCCGTTGCCCATGTGGACGAGCAGGCCGTCGCTATCGTGGACTTCGGTGCGGTAGTCATCAAATTTTCTTTCGGTATCTTTGCCAAACCAAAACATACTGGTCAGCGGCGCGAGACCGATGGTTTTTGACGGCTTACGATTTTTATCGGCGGCGACGACATTGTTCGTTTCGCGAAAAAATAAGACGGCGCGGATGCTCACGCTGGTGGTATCGCCGGGCTTGATGAAAAATTCATACGCGCCAGCGCAACTCACGCTGTCGAGGATGGCGTAAAGGCGCAGTTCATTGTCACCGCTGCTGGGTTTGCCGAGCCACCAGTCGGTGAAGATGGGGAATTCTTCGCTGCGATCGCCTTCGCCGGAATCAAGCGCGAGGCCGCGGGCCGATTGGCCGTAACGTAGATTTTTTCCGAGCAATCGAAAATAGCTCGCACCCAGAAATGCGCCGAGTTCGTCAAGTTGATTGGTTTGATTCAGCGGAAAAAGCAAACGGAAGCCGGCGTAACCGGTCTTCGTGGGAATTTGATTCGCGATGTCGAGTTTGCCGTAATCGAAAAAGTCCTGCACGAAACGAATCGGCTGCGTGTGCGTCAAAGTGAATTCGTTGACGTGCACCGGTTCTTGATACAGATAGCCGGGATGAAAAAATTCCACGCGGAAGGGAAGTTGATCCGGCGACCACAACGCGCGGTCGCGGCGAAATCGGATTTCACGGTATTTGTCGTAGTCGAGATTGTCCTGCCGCAAAACTTTTGGGAGATCGGCGCGCGGCGAGTGAAAGGGCGACTTGGCTCGTTCGAGGGCGCGTTGGGCGACGTAATCCAGATTCACCTCGGCGGATTCCGCGCCGAGAATTTCCCGTGTGGTCAATAAACTGGCGATTAAAATCAGCAGGCCAAATGGTCGCGACATCGCCACTATGAAAGCCGAAAAAGGGGCAATTTGCAAGTTCGGTGCATGATCGTCGGGACAATTCCGACTAATTGATGCCGCCAGTTGGAACATTTGGCGATTGAATCACCCGACGTGTCTTGTTTTTGGAAACAATTGGTGGGTTTTAAGACAAAAAATAGCCGCTGTCGAAACAGCGGCTTTTAAGAATGCAGAGGCAAATTACTGCAAACGGTGCGCCGGAGTCAGTGTGCTCAAGGTGCAAGTTGGGTTCGTGCCAACCTTCGTGCAGGCATAGGTGCCGCCTGCCGGACAGGGCGGCAAACTGCCCGCCGAGTTCATTTTGATATAGGGAGTCAGGTCGGTGGCCAAGGTGATGTCGTCGCCGGTTTTCTTGCCTTTTTCAATCGCGAACTGGCTGGCGGCATCGTCAATCTTGCGCAGGTTGTTGATGCAGGCGTTGGCTTGAGAGGTGGCACGGGCTTTCACAAAGTTGGGAATCGCAATTGCCGCCAACAGGCCGATGATGGCCACGACAATCATAATTTCCACCAGCGTAAAACCTGCTTTGCGGAGGTCTTTGGTCGGTTTCATTTTGTTTACTTTCAGTTCACGCGGCGGAACGGTGCATCAGGCGGGTTATGATAATGACACTAGCGTTCCGGTATTGCCTGATGCAACCGCGCTCCACCATCAGTAGCAAGGTGAAATCCAAATGCAAGATACGACTGTATGACGCGGCCTAATTTTTTTGTAGGGTTAAACCCTACACGCCTGCGGGCGAAAATTCTTTTAACGCGGTGACTGGCTTTCGTGCCAGCGGACGGCGTGAAAAATCAGCTCGTTGATGTTGGCGAGATTGAGCTTTTCCTTGATGCGAGCGCAATAGGCTTGGACCGTCTTGAAACTGACATTCATCTGCTCAGAAATCTGGCGCGTGTTGAAGCCGCGTCCGAGTAATTGAAAAACTTCCAGCTCGCGATCACTCAAAGACTCGACGACGGCGGGCTGGTCACCCACACCTTGCACAAGTTTTTGCGCGAGCTGGGCGTTGACAGCGTTGCTAAAAAAGAGTCCGCCAGCCAGCACCGCGCGCAAGGCGTCCAGCACTTTGCCGGTGGCCTCGCGTTTCATGACGTAACCGGATGCGCCCGCCCGCATCGCCCGCTCGGCATAAAGCATTTCATCGTGCATGGACAAAACAATCGTGTTCACTTTCGGGTGCTGTGCCTTGATGTCCTTGATGAGTTCCAGACCGGAACTGCACTCGAGTGAAATGTCCACTACCGCCATGCGCGGCGATAATTTGCCAATCAAATCAATGGCTTCGCGCGCATTGGCCGCCTGTCCGCAAACTTCGAAGTCGGTTTCTTCGTTAATTAAATTAGCCAGCCATTCGCGCACGAGCGGATGATCATCCACGAGTAAAATTTTATTTTTCATCGGCAATATTTTCCAAGGCAGGTTGGCTGGAATCCCATACACACACCGCGCGCGTGCCGCCCGCTGGCAAATTTTGAATATCAAAGGTCGCGCCAATCATGCTGGCGCGATAATCCATGATCCGCAAACCCATGCCTTTTTTTACACGCGCATCCGCTGAAAGTCCCACGCCGTCGTCGGTGACGGCGAGTAGAATTTTTTTTCCCGAACCAGTGAGCGAGATAACGACATTGCGGGCGTGACCATGGCGAGTGGCATTGCTCACCGCTTCCTGCGCGATGCGATACAAATGTGTATTTGCTTCAGGCGAAGTCAAAGCCGTAACGCCGGACGTTTCAAAACGACACGCAACATCAAAAGCTTTGGAGACATTGGCAGCCAGATTTTGCAAAGCATCCGCCAATCCGTTCGCTTGCAATTCAATGGGGTGCAGACTGCGCGCAAGTTTGCGCGTAAGCTCGATGGATTCTTCAATCATCACAACGAGCCGGTCGGCCGCCGCAAATTCCGGCGCAGACTTGTCAGTGAGTTTTTTGGCCAAAACTTTTCCCGCCAGCGCCGTGGCGGTCAGCTGTTGCCCCAAACTATCATGCAAATCATGGCCGATACGCCGTTGCTCCCGTTCGCCGGCTTCAAGCAATTCCTTTTCCAGCCGGTTGCGCTGACGAATTTCTTCCTGCAACTTTTCTGTCCGTTCGCGAACCAGAATCTGCAATTCATCGCGCGACGAAATCAAAATAATTATAAGCAGAAATACCGAAAGGCGAATGGTCATGTTCCAAATCGGTGTCAGGATATCGGCGTAATGCTCACCCGCAGCCATGTTGACCAGCAACCAGACCACTGCTGAAATCACGGCCATCGCAAACGCGAATCCCTGGCCCGCCCGCCGCAGCGCATATAAAATCGGGAGCAGGTAAAAAATGAAAAAAGTCAGCTCGTAACCCGTGAGATAATCCGCCGCCGCCACCACCGCCAGCAACATCAATCCGCCAACCATACCGGCGGTTTTTGATGGTGTGCGAATGGTTTTTCCCATGGGCAAAAATGTGACGGGTTTGAACGCGGCGGACAAGCGAAAGAATAATTAATCCAGCGTTTGGCGGTAGCGTTTCACGCCAATCAATAGCACTACCGTCAGAAACAATGCAATCGGCCACAAGTCTGGAAGTGTTTCTGCGAGCCCATTTCCCTTCAGCAAAATGCCGCGCACGACCCGCAGAAAATGCGTCAGCGGCAGACATTCGCCGATGTCCTGCGCCCAGCCGGGCATTCCGCGAAACGGAAACATGTAGCCGGACAACAACAGCGACGGCAGGAAAAAGAAAAACGCCATTTGCACCGCCTGCAATTGATTTTTGGCAACCGTGGAAAAGGTAATGCCCACCGCGAGATTCGCCACAATGAACAGGAGCACGAGCAAAAACAACAGCGGCACGCTGCCAAGCATCGGCACGTTGAATAAAAATTTTGCCGCTAACAAAACCAGAATCACCTGCACGTAACCGACCATGATGTAAGGAATGATTTTCCCGACGATGACTTCGCCCGGGTGCACCGGCGTGGACAAAAGATTTTCCATCGTCCCGCGCTCGCGTTCGCGCGTGATCGCGAGACCGGTAATCATAATCATCGTCATCGTCAGCATCACGCCCATCAATCCGGGCACGATATTATACTGGCTGATGCTTTCGGGATTGTAATGCTGGTGCGGAACAATGTTGAACGGCGGCGCAGTCGCCTGAAGTTTTGCTAGCGGTCCGGTCAAATCGCGGTTGAGCACAGTCGCGACCAACCCGCTCACCGCCGCCTGCGCAAAACCAACGGCGGATGGATCCGTCGCATCGGCTTCGAGTAACAAATCAGGCTTCTCACCGCGCAACAATTTTCGCGAAAAATCCACTGGGATAGTCACGGCAAATTGAACTTTATTTTCCGCAAGCAGTTTGTTGATTTCCGACGGACTGTGCGCCTCGCGCACGAGATCGAAGTAGCTGCTATTGTGCAAACCCCAGATGAACGAACGCGAAAACACGCTGTTATCCGCCGCATAAACCGCTGTCGGCAGATGCTTCGGATTTGAGTTAATTGCGTAACCGAACAAAATCAACTGGATCATCGGCACGCCAATCATCATACCGAACGTCAGTCGGTCGCGCCGCATCGGGATGAACTCCTTCAGCACGATGGCGAACAAACGTTGGAAGTTAAAGCTCACGAGAAATTGTCCTTCGCCGTTTCCATCAGGCTGATGAACACATCTTCCAAGCCTGATTCAATTTTCTCCCAGCGTTGCGTGCCCGACATGAACGGCGCGACACTCGCGTGCAATTTTGCCGCGTCGCGTCCGCTGACGTGCAACGCCGTGCCGAAAGCCACGACCTGTTCCACGCCGGGCAAACCACGGATTTTATCCGCAAGCACCGCCAGATTTTCGCCGGAAATTTCCCACGTCGTCAGCCCGCCGGCTTTCACAACTTCGGCCACCGTGCCGCGCGCGAGTAAATTTCCGTAAGCGATGTAAGCGAGCCGGCTGCAGCGCGACGCCTCGTCCATGTAATGCGTCGTGATGAGAAACGTCAATCCAGACGCGGCTAATTTGTGAATCTCCTCCCAAAAATCGCGCCGCGCTTTCGGGTCAACACCCGCCGTCGGCTCGTCGAGCAAGAGCAATTGTGGTTCGTGAATCAGACACGCCGCCAGCGCGAGCCGCTGCTTCCAGCCGCCAGAAAGTGTGCCTGCGAGTTGCTTGCGCCGCTCGACCATGCCGAGCCGCTCCAAACTTTTTTCCACTGCACTTTTCCGCTGCGGCATCCCATAAAGCCGCGCGATGAAATCCAGATTCTCCTCAATGGTTAAATCTTCGTAGAACGAAAATTTTTGCGTCATGTAGCCGACGCGTTTTTTAATTTCCGAAGATTCGCGGCGGAAATCCAAACCAAGACATTTTCCTTCGCCACCATCCGGCGTGAGCAGACCGCAGAGCATCCGCAAAAAAGTTGTTTTGCCGCTGCCGTTTGGACCGAGAAAACCGTAAATCTCGCCGGGACGAACCTGCATCGCGATGTCGTTGACCACCGTGCGCGTCCCGAATTTTTTCGTGACGCCGCGCACGTCAATGACGTAATCGCTTGTATTCATGGCTCAAACGCCGCGCTGTTCCGGCGGCCAGATGATTTTATGTTGCTGGATTTGAAATCGCACCGGCAATGCGTCGGCGATGATTTTTTCCACCAACTCTTTGCGCGAAATTGGCGTGAGTCCGGCGGGAACTTGCTTGAGAACTTTGTTTTGCTGCTGCGGCGCGAGCGGATGCACCCACGAAAACAGCAGCGGACACAAGCCAGCCAACTTATGCGTGGCGATTTGCTCTTTCGCCCATTCGTAATCTTCCTGCGTGCCGATAACGAACTTAATTTCATCGGTCGGACGCAAATGCGGAATGTTGGAAAAGAGATTTCTTCCAACTTCGCCGCTGCTCGGACATTTCAAATCCATGATGCGATGCACGCGCGAATCGATTTTGGAAATGTCATGCGCGCCGCTCGTTTCAATCAAAACCGTGAAGCCGTCATCACAAAGCTGTTTCATCAACGGCAAAGAATTTTTTTGCAGCAACGGCTCGCCACCGGTCAATTCCACGAGCGGCAGCTTTGAATTTTCCGTTTTAAATCTGGCGTCGGAAAATGGTTTCGCCAGCTCGTGAACTTTTTCCAAAACTTCCGCGAGTGTTTTCTTTTTGCCTTCCGTAAATGCGTAAGCGGTGTCGCAATACGAGCAGCGCAGATCGCAGGCGGTGAGCCGGATGAACATGCACGGCAGCCCCGCAAAGGTGCTTTCGCCTTGCAGGCTCAAATAGATTTCGTTGACGACGAGAGTTCCGGTCACGCGCAAAGTTTAGACTGGTGCGCGGAAAATTGAAATGCACTTTGCGCGATGCGGTTGGATTTTTGCGGCGGGATGGATTATTTTTCTGCGAACCATTCAGAAGTTTTAATGAACCGATTGATTTGCCATGCTGTCGTCCTTGCCACCGTGCTCGTAGGCATTTACTCCACCCACGCGCAATCGCTAGACCAAATCGGCGTCACGTTACTGCGGTCGCAGACGACGAATGTGGACGGCTCCGGCATCCGCGTCGCGCAGCCAGAGGCGAACACCGACAGCGACACCAATCATCCCAGCGCTTTTGAAGTCAATCCCAGCGCGATGAGTTTTCCGGCCAGCCGATTCACTTACAGCTCTGATCTAGGCACGACCAACACCTTTCCAAATCTTATTGGCAACGAGTCCGGTCATGCGGATGCCGTGGCCTATAATTTTTTCGGCATCGCGGGCGGCGTGGCGACCAACGTCGCGCACGTGGACAACTTTGACGCAGATTATTTCATCAATTATTACGTCGTCAGTAATCTCGCCGTGCTGGGCGACGTGGTAGTAAATCAAAGTTTTACTTTCGGCGCACTTTCGGCCAGCGATCAGCGCGATGTGGATTCCGCTTACGATGATTACACCGAATTTTATGGAACGCTTTTTGTCTCCGCCGCCAACAATGGCGGCCACGTTTGCGCGCCGGGCACAGGCTACAACTGCATTGGCGTAGCGGCTTACGGCGGCAGTTCCAGCTACGGCCCGACGATTGATAATGGCCGCTGTAAGCCGGACATCACCGCGCCCGCCGGCGCGACCAGTTTTTCCACACCGCAAGTTTCCGGCGCGGCAGCAGTGCTGATGCAGGCGGCCTTGCGCGGCGACGGTGGCAGCGACACAAATTCTGCGTTCGACATGCGAATGATAAAAGCTCTGCTGCTCAACGGCGCGGTGAAACCGACGGACTGGACAAATTCCAATTCTTCGCCGCTCGACGCGCGCTACGGCGCAGGCGTGCTGAACGTTTTCAATTCCTACAAACAACTTGCCGGCGGGAAAAATAATTCCAGCGCGACCAATTTAATTTCCATTGGCGCAGCGCATCTGCCATCTGCCGCGACAAATTTTGCTTCCACCACGAGCGGCTGGAATCTCGAAACTATTTTCAGCAGCGCGACAAACGACGCCGTAAATCACTATTTCATCAATGCCACCAACGGCTTTGTCACGGCCACGCTTACTTGGAACCGGCAACTTGGCGCGACCAACATCAACAACTTGGACTTATTTTTATTCAACGTTGCGAATAGCAATCTCGTCGCGTGGAGCACCAGCCGCGTGGACAATGTCGAACACATCTTTGTGCCGGCGCTCGCCGCTGGCAGCTACGATTTGCAAGTTTTGAAAAATGGCGGCACGAACGTCGTGAGCGACGACGAGACTTACGCACTCGCGTTTGCCTTTGCGCCGACGCAGCTGAACCTCACACACACCGGCACGAACAGCATTTTGGCATGGCCAGTTTATCCGGCGGGATTTTGTGTGGAAGCGACGACGAATTTGTCCGCACCGACATGGAGCAACAATAATTTTTCAGCGACGTTCACGGGCAGCACGAACATTTTGACGCTGCCGATGACGAATGCGGCGCAATTTTTCCGCCTACGTTCGCCGAATTTTTAAGCTGGCCGAGCGCAAAATATTTTCCAATGCGATAGCTGCTGCCAATCGCCGCCGTGATAAAGTTTTTCCCAATTCCCACCGCGTGCGGCAAACCGTGGCCGAGCGCGAGCGCGGCGCAAATCGCGGCGGAATAAGTGCAGCCGGTTCCGTGCGTAGAAACCCCTTTCACAAACGGCGCGGATAGCAGTAATTCATTTTCGCCATCGAAGAAAACATCAATTGCCATGCGGGAATTCTTCAAGTGTCCACCCTTCACCAAAACCGCGCAGCCGTAGCGCGAATGAATTTCACGGGCGACAAAACGCAAGTCTTCCGGCGAGGAAATTTTTTGTTCCGCCAGAATTTCTGCCTCGTCCAAATTGGGCGTTACGAGCGCAGCGAGCGGCAGTAGTTTCTGGCGCAGAATTTTTTCAGCCGCTGGCTGGAGTAAACGTGCGCCGCTGGTGGAAACCATCACAGGATCGACGACGAGTTTTAACTTTTTAATTCCCAACTTCGAGCCGCCGAAAAATTTGACCACGACGGAAATGTTTTGCGCCGTAAACAGCATTCCCGTTTTCACTGCGACAGGATTCAGCTCTTCAAATACCGCTTCGATTTGCTGGCGCACCATTTTAGGCGAGCACGGCTCGACAGCGAGAACACGTTTAGGATTTTGTGCAGTGAGGCAAGCGATTGCGCTCGCGCCATGAACTCCGAGCGCGGCAAACGTTTTTAAATCGGCCTGAATACCCGCGCCGCCACCGCTGTCGGAACCGGCGATGGTGAGCGCGACAGGCAAAGTTGTTCTCGCAATCATAATTAGAAATTGAGCGGGGAAATTAACGCAAAGGTGCGACGAGGCAAAGACACAATGCTTGATGTTTTTTCGACTCCTCTCCCTGTATGGCTTGGCGTTAAAAATTTGAACTTTGTGAATTGCACTTCATATTGTCTGCGCATGGACAAAGACAAAGTTGCCGAGATTTTGGTTGAGATTGGGACGCTGCTGGAATTGAAGGGTGAAAATCCATTCAAGACGCGCGCGTATACGAACGGCGCGCGGACGATTGAGGGTTTGAATGAGCCGCTGGCCACGATTGTGGCGGAAAAACGGCTTGGCGAAATCAAGGGCATCGGCGCGGCGTTGGAACAAAAAATCACGGAGCTGGTCGAGACGGGAAAATTAAAATACTACGATGAACTCAAGGCTTCTATCGCGCCGGGACTGATTGAGATGTTGGAGATTTCCGGTCTCGGCCCGAAGAAAATCCAGGCGATGCACAAGCAGTTGGGCGTTGATTCCATTGAGAAGCTGGAAGCAGCTTGCAAGGCGGGAAAAGTGGCGGAGCTGGATGGTTTTGGCGAAAAAACGCAGGCGAATATTTTGGAGGGCATCGAACGCAAGCGCACTTACGCGAGCAAACATTTATTGAGCGACGCGTGGCTGACAGCGGAGCCGTTGCTGGAAGATTTGCGGTCGCACCCGGACGTGATTCGTTGCAGCACGGCGGGAAGTTTGCGGCGGTTCAAGGAAGTCATCGGCGACATCGATTTACTGGCGTCGTCAAAAAATGCAGCGGACGTGATTGAGTTTTTTGTGTCGCAGCCGGGCATCGTAAAAATTTTGGCGCAGGGCGAAACGAAGGCGAGTGTGATTTTGGAAGGTGGAATTCAATGCGATTTGCGTGTAGTGAGCGACGCGGAATTTCCGTTCGCACTGGCGTATTTCACCGGTAGCAAGGAACACAACATCGTGATGCGGCAGCGCGCCATCCAGCGCGGGTTGCGGCTGAATGAATACGGCTTGTTCAAATCAAAGGAAGAAACGCGCGATGTGAAATTACTCGTGCCGTGCAAAACGGAAGAAGACATTTTCGCCAAGCTGGACTTGGAGTTTGTGACGCCGGAGTTGCGCGAGGATCACGGAGAATTTTCGGCAGCGGAGAAAAATGATCTCCCGAAATTGGTCGAGTGGTCGGACTTGAAAGGCGCGTTGCACAATCACTCGAACTGGAGCGACGGCCACAACACATTGGAAGAAATCGCGGACTTCATGGAAAATTTGGGGCTGCAATATTGGGCGATTACGGATCACTCGAAGGCTTCTTTTCAGGCAAATGGCTTGGACGCAAAACGGATGCGGCAACAGATTCTGGAAATCAAAAAGTTGAATGAAAAAATCGCGGCGCGCGGGAGCGAGTTCAGGTTGTTGACGGGAAGTGAAGTGGATATTTTGAAGGACGGTTTGGATTTTGATGATGACGTTTTGGCGGAATTGGACGTGGTCGTTGCAAGTTTGCACGTTCCCAGCGGCAGCGAGGCGGAGAATACAAAACGGTTGATACGCGCGGCGGAGAATCCGTTTGTGCATATGCTCGGCCATTTGACGGGACGTTTGCTTTTGGAGCGCGAGCCGTATCCGGTAAATGTGACGGCGGTGATTGATGCGTGTGCGGCGACGGGGACGTGGATTGAGCTGAATTGCAATCCGTATCGGCTGGATTTAGACTGGCGCCACTGGCCTTACGCGACGAGCAAGGGCGTAAAATGTGTCTTGAATCCAGACGCGCATCGCAATGCGCACGCGGGATTTTTGCGACTGGGCGCGGGCGTGGCGCGCAAGGGCTGGCTGAAAAAATCGGATGTGGTGAATACGTTGACGCTGATGAAACTGCGGGAGGCATTGCGACAAAAGCGTTACAAACACGTGGCGTAATGGTGTCAATTTCACTAATTTATAGCTAAAATACGGTGTGTAATTACTGGAAAAATGTTTTGACGGGCATCTTGCCAGACTGTTAAATTTTAAGCGCTCTCGGCCATCAGATTTTTTGAATGGGAAGATGTATCTGCGGTCAAAGAGTAGTCGTCGTATTATGAAAAGATATTTTGTCTCTGTCGGACTGGCTGCAGGTGCTGCCGGAGTGCAATCGGCTTTTGCCCAAGCGATGGATGCGGGCGCTACACCGAAGATTTGGAATATCTCGTCGAACTTGCGCGGCTTTTACGATGACAACTACGCGGTAGCTCACAATAAGCAGGGTAGTTTTGGCTTTGAGCTAAGTCCGTCCATCGGTGCCAATACTTCATTTCAGCAAACTGACATCGGCGTGCGCTACACGTTTGGAATGTATTATTACCTGCAACGGGCGCAGAACGGAATCAATCCGCTGGATTACACGCATCAGGGTGACATCTGGATTGATCACGCCATCAATGAGCGGTTCAAAGTGAATGTGGCCGATACTTTGGCGGTGGGTCAGGATCCCAAGTTGGTGCAAGGTGGCGCGGTCATTCGCGTGAGCGGTAACAATGTTGATAATAATGCCAAGGTCACACTTAAATCCGAATGGACGCGGCAATTCAGCACCTCAACGTTTTACGGCAATAATCTGATTGTTTACAATAACAGCGGAACCAATTCTCCCAGTAATCCCAACAGTGCGGCGTTGCTCAACCGGATGGAGCAAAATGTTGGCACGGATTTTCAATGGCATTTCCAACCGGAAATGATGGGGTTCGTTGGCTATAATTTCAGTTGGGTCAATTACACTGCGGACGAGCAAATCGCGCAGCCAGCAAATGTTCCGCCGGGTAAATTTGTTCACTATTACAGCGATGCCCGCAATAGCCGCACGCATTATGGTTACGTGGGTGTATCCGATGAATTCAGTCCGAGCTTGAGTGGCACTATCCGCGCGGGTGTGTCTTACACCGATGTGTATAACGACCCAGTGTCCCCCTATACTTCACTCGCGCCATACGCGGACATGAGTGTGACTTACACTTACGAGCCTGGCAGTTATGTGCAGGCGGGTTTCACGCAGGATCAAAATGCCACCGACGTGGTCGCGCCGGACTCCCAAGGTCAACTGACGCAGTATCAGGAAAGCTCGGTGTTCTACATGGACGTCAACCACCAGTTCAACCAAAAGTTGAGCGGCGCGCTGACCAGCCAATATGAATACTCCACCTACAAATCCGGCGCTTATAGCGGCACTGGCGATAACAGCATCAGTGCCGGCCTCAATTTCAACTACGTGATTAACCGTCATTTTTCAGCGAATACCGGCTATAATTTCAGCGAACTTTTATCCGACATCAATGGCCGGGGCAACAGCCGCAATGTGGTTTACCTCGGCCTGAGCGCAACTTATTGAGGCATGGTAACACCCCTCTTCTGACACAATCCGGGAGCCAAGTCCGAGACAGGCTCCCATTATTTTTTAAGCTATGGACCCACAAAAAAACTTTGCACCGCCTGAAGCTAAACTGCATTTTTTGGATTACTGGCGCGTCATCCGGATTCGCAAGGCAATCATCATAACCGTCTTTCTGATCACAGCCATCATTGCGACGGCGGTCACTTTCATTCTGCCGGAATCTTTTGCCAGCACCTGCCGCATTCAGGTGCAAAATGATGTCAGCGATACGATGGTCTCGCAGTCGCCGTATGATGCTTACTTCATCCAGAACACTTTCGAAATCATGCAGTCGTCCCTCGTATTGAGCAATGTTATCGGGGCGCTGAATTTGAACACGGAGTGGGGTAAAAAATATTTCAACGGCGATACCCTCAAGACCACCGAGACGATGGAAATTCTCAAAGGCCGCATGAGCTTGGCGCCGGTGCGAAATACCAAGTTCATCAACATTACCGTATTTAGCGATGACGCGAAGGAAGCTGCCGTGCTGGCCAATACCATCGCTGAAGCGTATAAAAATTATCGGCTGAATACTCGGCTGCAAAATACGTCCAAGGGTTTGGAAGTTCTGACTGGGGAATATTTGGACCAGTCCAATCAAATTCTAACCGCCCAACAAAACATTGAGACGCTCCGGCGTGATTTGGGCATCACCGTTGATCAGGCCGATTCAGCAGGCTTCAGTGGCTCGCTTACCACCGAGCAACTGCAGACACTACACTCTCGGATGATTGAGGATGAACGCACTTATAAAGAAAAAGAAGTGCAACTGGATCAGCTTAAGACCTACGACAAAAATCGGTTGCGGGACGTATTGCCCAATGTGGTCAACGATAGTGAACTGGGTTCGATGCTCAGTAAGTTGCACGAAGCCCAACAGCGAATTGCCACGCTTAAAATTGATTACGCAGCGGATAATCTTAACGTCACCCGCGTTCAGACGTTGATTGACACGTTCGACAAACAGATTGACGACCGCGTGGCTGGTGTCCTCTCCACTTTGGAAAGCGAAGTTGCATCTAAAAAGGCTGCGTTGGATGCGTTGACCAAATCGGTCGAAGATGCCAAGCAGCAAGACATGACCGAATCCGCCAAGTTCCAGCCTTACTACGATGCCAAGCGGAACTTGGAACAATTGCGCGGACAGCACAGCCTGCTTTACGCAAAAATTGAATCGGAAAAACTCGAAGCTGAATCTCCGAAAACTACCATGGTGCAGGTGATGGATCACGCCGAACCCGGCAAAGCTCCCGTCAAACCCAACAAGACGGTCAACATCGTCCTCGGCTTGGTTTTCGGTTTGATCATGGGTATCGGTCTGGCCTTCTTCATTGAATATCTCGATACGAGCGTCAAGACCATTGACGATGTTGAACGCACTTTCCAAGCGCCTGTGCTCGGCGTCATTCCGCAAAATATCGGCTACCTCGTGGACGAAGGTTCCGAAAGTAAGCACGCCGAAGCCTATCGCGTGCTGCGAACGAATCTGCTCTTCTCGCGCAAAGAAGAAAATCTCAATACCATCGTCGTCGTCAGCGCCGGTGCGGGCGAAGGTAAGTCCACCACGACCATCAATCTGGCCACGGTTTTTGCGCAAGCTGGCAACCGCGTATTGATTGTGGATTCCGATTTGCGCCGTCCGACGTTGCATAAACTTTTCAAGGTCGCCAATAATCTCGGCCTCACCAATTATTTGCTCAAGCAAAACACCATTGCCGAAATTGTTCAGACGACGCAAGTGCCCAACCTCGATTTCATGGCGAGCGGCAAATTACCGAACAGCTCCATGGGTATTTTGGGTTCCGTGCAGATGAAGCAGTTAATCACTGAACTCAAGCAGCGTTACGATTTTATGTTCTTCGATTCACCACCGATTCTTGGTGTTAGTGACGCCTCCATTCTCGCGAGCGAAGTGGATTTGGTGATGCAAGTCATCCAATATCGCCACTATCCGCAGCCCATGACGATTCGTGCCAAGCAGATGATCGAGAAGGTCGGCGGCAACTTCGTCGGCATCGTCCTCAACAACATTAATATGTCGCAGGACGAAGGCTATTATTACTACAGCGGCTACTATCACGATGACTATTACAGCCGCAATCCGGAGGAACAGGCCGCCGAAGCCAAGCCCGCTGCGCCTACCGAAGGCGACACTGAATTTAGCACTAAACCGTCGGGCGATACCGAAATCAAACAAAAGTATTGATTCAACCGCCTGACCACGCTGATATATTTTTACAAATGAAACTAAAATTATTTTTCCTGCCCCGTTGGAGTTTGCTGGCGCTGCTGCCGGTGCTTGTGCTTACAGGCTGTTCGCTCTTTTCCGGTTCTGGAAACAAACCCGACATCAATCGTGATCCCGGATATGTGAAGAATCCCGGCGAAGGCGTCCAACCACGCCTGCACATTGGTGACATTGTTTCAATCACCTATTCTGGTCTGCCCGATCCGATGGATCCGCAGGATAAACCCATCAAGGAAGATGGCACAATCACCTTGCCCGACATCGGCCGCGTCAAAGCTGTCGGCAAAACGATTGGCGAACTTGAAGATACCATTCACGATCTTTACGTTCCAAAAATCTACACGCATCTGAACGTCACGGTAAAAACCAGCAGCGACCGCGTCTATTATATCACCGGCGAAGTGAAATCTCCGGGTCGCCTGATTTATGCTGGCACAATCACCGTCAGCAAGGCCATAACCTCCGCTGGCGGCTTCACCGACTTTGCCAGCCACAGCAATGTCTGGCTCGTCCGCGCCAACGGTGACCGCTTCAAGCTCAACGTAGATGACATTATGGACGGCAGTCTGCCCGATCCACCCGTCTATCCCAACGACCAGATTCAAGTCAACCGTCGGCTGTTCTGATGATTCAACTGCGTATACTTTCCGGCCAAACGGCGGGCGAAACCCAAATCGTCCGCCGTTTCCCTTTCCGTATTGGCCGCGCCGCTGAAAGCGACTTGCGCCTCGAAGCTTCCGGCGTATGGGATAATCACCTTACTTTGGAATTCCAGAAGTCAGAAGGTTTTATCCTGCGCACCGCACCAGAAGCTTTTGTCGCGATTAATGAAGAGCAAAAACAATCCGCGCGCCTGCGCAATGGCGACATCATTTCCTTCGGCTCCGCCAAAATTCAATTCTGGCTCGCCGCCCCGCGCCAGCGCGGATTACGCCTGCGCGAACTCTCCGTCTGGCTTTTGATTACTGGCATCACCGCTGCACAATTCATTTTGATTTACCGGCTCGTCCGATAACTCAAAAACTTTTCACGTCTCTGCGTAAGATTTGTTAGTGCCGGAAATGCCGCGCGCCCGTGAACGCCATCGCCATGCCACGCGCGTCCGCCGCCGCAATGACTTCTGCGTCCTTCACCGAACCGCCCGGCTGAATTGCCGCCGTTGCGCCAGCTTCCGCCGCCGCGATGAGACCGTCAGGAAATGGGAAAAATGCGTCACTGCAAACCACGCTGCCCGCAAGCGGCAATTTTGCCTCGCCCGCTTTCCAAACCGCGATACGGCTGGAATCCACGCGACTCATCTGGCCTGCACCCGTGCCCAACGTGCGGCCTTCGCCAACGTAAAGAATCGCATTTGATTTCAAGTGTTTTACGACGCGCCAACCGAACAGCATCGCCTTCAATTCCGCTTCCGTCGGCTGCCGTTTGGTGACAATTTTCAAATCCGCCGCCGTCGTAATTTTCAAATCGCGTTGCTGCAGCAAAAATGAATCCGCGCCCACGCTGCGAATATCCCACGGCTGCGCGGAAGACGGGCATTTCTGGATTTGCAGCAGCCGCAGATTTTTTTTCTTCTGCAAAATCTCCAGCGCTTCCGCCGAAAATTCCGGCGCGACGATGACTTCGCTGAAAATTTCTGCGATGGCTTCCGCACACGCGCCGTCCAAAGTTTTATTCACTGCGATGATGCCGCCGAACGGCGCTTGCTTGTCCGTGGCGAATGCCTTGTCCCACGCTTCGCGCAGATTTGCGCCCTGGCCGACGCCGCATGGATTCGTGTGTTTGAGAATCGCCAGCGTGGGCACGTCCTTGTTGAATTCCGCGATGAGCGCGGTCGCGGCGGTGAGATCTAAAATGTTATTGTAAGAAAGTTCCTTGCCGTGGAGCTGCTTAAAAAATTCGTGGAACTTGCCGTAAAGCGCCGCCGTCTGGTGCGGATTTTCGCCGTAGCGCAACGGCTGCGCGAGCGGCGCGGAAATCGTCAGCACCTGCGGCAACGCATTTTTGTCCGTCGCGAATTCCTTTTGCAGATGCGCGGCGATGGCAGCGTCGTAGGCGGCGGTGCGCGCATAAACTTTCGCGCACAATTTTCGGCGCAGTTCTAAAGTTGTATTGCCGCTTTCCGAAATTTGTTTCGCCACTTCTGCGTAGTCAAATGGATCGACGATGACCGTCACGCTGTCGTGATTTTTCGCCGCGCTGCGGAGCATCGAAGGCCCGCCGATGTCAATGTTTTCAATGGCATCGTGCAGTTTCACGTCCGGCTTGGCGACGGTCGCCTCAAACGGATAGAGGTTCACGACAACGAGATCAATTGGCTTGATGGCGTGTGCTTTTACCGCCGCTTCGTGTGTGGCATTGCCGCGGATGTAGAGCAATCCGCCGTGCACCAGCGGATGCAAAGTTTTCACGCGGCCGTCGAGCATTTCAGGAAAGCCGGTGTGCTCGGAGATGTCCTTCACCGCAAGGCCGGCCTCGCGCAGCGCTTTAGCTGTGCCACCGGTGGAAATGAGTTCCACGCCTTGTGCGGCGAGGATTTGAGCAAAGGGAACGAGTCCAGTTTTGTCGGAAACAGAGAGTAAAGCGCGTTGAATTTTCACGCGCCTAAAAATCTACGAAAGTGGCCGTCGCCGCAATCGGCAAATTGCACTTAAGGAATATTTTTATTTCGCCGAGGCGAGTTCCGCACCGATGGAACGTTCGAGTCGCGCGCGGGCAGCGGCATAATCGTGCAACGCCTGCACCTGCGTGGTGCGTGCCTGCGTGAGCGAGGTCTCGGCATCCAGCACATCGAGTTGCGTGCCGGTGCCCGCATCGAAGCGCGCGTTGGCCTCGCGCAATGCTTCCTCGGCCTGTTCCTGCACTTTGGTTTGCGAGTCGAGCACTTCCTTCGCTTCGAGAAAATCCGAATACGCCGTGCGCACATCAAGTTCGATCTGGCGGGAACGATCTTCCAATTCGGTCTGCGATTTTTTGTAAAGTGCCTTCGCCTGTTTCACTTTGCCGATTGTCAACGCACCATCGAAAATATTCCACGTCAACTGGCCGCCGACGTTCCAGCCATTGATTTCATCACCGATGTCGGTGCTGAAAGAGGAATTCTGCCAGTTGTAACCGGCAAACGCCTGCACGGTCGGCTTGTAACCGGCTTTAGCGCTGACAATGTTCAACTTCTGCAAAATAACTTGTTGGCGCAAATCTTTCAGTTCTGTGCGACGCTCCAATGCCTGTTGAATCGCGTCCGGCAAGGCCATGCTCCAATCCGCCACGTCAAACGTGTCTGTAAGATTTAGCGGAATGTTTTCCATCACATCGCGTGGCAGATTGTAGCCGAGCAGATTGGCCAAAACATTTTTGGTAATGCGATACTGGCTGTTTGCATGAAATAAATTCGGCTTGGCGTTCGCCAGCGCGACTTCCGCGCGCAGCACGTTGAAATGCGGCACGGTGCCGGCATCAAAACGGCGTTGCTGGTCGTCCAATTCTTTTTGTAGCAACTTTACCGACGCTTCGTTGACGGTGATTTGTTGTGCAGCGAGCAGCACGTCGTAATACGCCAAACGCACCGCCAGCAGCGTATCCGCCACCTGCGTGTCGTATTGGGCAATGGCCTGTTTTTTGGTGGCAGACGCAGCTTGGATGGCGGCCATCAATTTTCCGCCTTCGTAAATACCTTGCACAATCTGAATGCCGGAATTCCAGCTCTGATGCGGCGTGGGGTAACCGAAACCAGGCGGGTTTTGCAAGAGCGACTTCTCCTCGTCCGTATATTTTCCGCCGGCCGACAGTGTGGGCAATGCGACCGCGCGCGTCTGGATCACCACGCCCGCCGAAGATTCCAAATCACTCTTCGCCTTAAGAATCGCGGCATTCTGCGCCAGCGCGATATTGATGCAATCCGCCTGCGATAATGGCCGCGACAACCACGCGGGCGCATTGGTTTCCGCAGCGAAAACTCTGAAAGTCAAAACCGCCAGCAGCAAAAACAGCGTCAATTTTTTCATACAACGGCAGCATCCTACCATTCGGTAGGTTAAAAGTCGAATGAATCGTTTCGCTCGTAAAATTTCCCGTTCGTGCTACTGTCAATCCGGCGCTCGCATGAAACATTTCCTGAACATATTTTGGCTCGCACTCGCCGCCGCGCTGCTCAGCGGTTGCGCAAAAAATTCCACCAACAACTTTCAAGGTTACATCGAAGGCGAATATGTTTATATCGCCTCGCCACTTGGTGGCGCGCTCACCAACCTCGCCGTAGCGCGTGGCAACCAGGTAAAAAAAGGTCAACTGCTGTTTGAATTGGAACGTCAGTCTGAAGCCGCCGCACTCACGATGGCTGAAAAGAATCTCGCGCAAGCCAACGCGAGCCTGACGCTATCGACCGCCACTTTTCAACGCCGTAAGGAACTGCGCACCTCGCCGTCTGGCGTGATTTCCGCACAGGATTTGGATCAAGCCCAAGCGCAACTGGATGCCGACACCGCACAAGTCGCCGCGCAACAGGCCGCGCGCGACAAGGCCAAATGGTCGTTCGACCAAAAGGAACAATTCGCGCCCGCCGATGCGCAGGTTCACGACACGCTTTATCGGCAAGGCGAGTTTGTTGCCGCCGGCAATCCAGTTGTGGTTTTACTACCGCCGGAAAATCTTAAAGTTCGTTTCTTCGTGCCGCAGGAAATGTTGCCAAAAATCAAAGTGGGCCAATCCATTTCCATCCAATGCGACGGTGCGAATCGCGCCATCAAGTCCGTGATTAATTACATTTCCACGCAGGCCGAATACACGCCGCCAGTGATCTACAGTCGCGAGACGCGCGCCAATCTGGTCTTCATGATTGAAGCAAAAATTTCTCCAGCCGACGCGGCGGACGTGCGTCCCGGCCAGCCGGCGGATGTGCGCTTGAATTAAAATGACCACGCGCCAAACGCTCCAACTCCTGCGCGACCACGAATCGCGCAACATTCTTTTCGTCGAGCCGGACGGCTCCTGGCCGATTGTCTGGGAACGCGCCCACGGCGTTCACGTCTGGGATTCGGCGGGGAAAAAGTATCTGGATTTGACCGCTGCCTTTGGCGTTGCCGCCGCCGGCCACGCGAATCCGAATGTTGTCCGCGCCGGGCAAAAGCAGATGGCGAAACTGCTGCACGCAATGGGCGATGTGCATCCGCACGCGCGCAAAGCCGAACTCGCCCGCGAGTTGAGTCGGCTTACTTTTGAACGCTGGACAAAAAAAACAAAGGCCGAAACCGGCAAAGTAATTTTCAGCAACTCTGGTTTTGAAGCTGTGGAATCCGCGCTTAAAACCGCCATGCTCGCGACTAATAAAAATGGCGTCATCGCGTTTGCGGGCGGTTATCATGGCCTCGGCTACGGCGCGCTCAACGCGACGCACCGCGAGCATTTCAGCAAACCGTTCCGCTCGCAACTCCGTGCGTTCGGCCACTTCGCTAAATTTCCAGCGCACGAATCAGATTTGAAACCGCTGGAATTATCGCTCCGCAAAATTTTCCGCAGTAAAAAAATTGGCGTGATTCTGGTCGAGCCGATTCAAGCACGCGGCGGCATCAATATTCCGCCGCCGGAATTTTTGCAATTACTCCGCATACTTTGCGATGAATTTGGCGCGCTGCTCATCCTCGATGAAATTTACACCGGCTTTGGCCGCACTGGAAAGTGGTTCGCGTGCGAACACAGCAGCGTGGTTCCGGATTTGATCTGCCTCGGCAAAGCGCTGACCGGCGGTTTTCCGCTCTCGGCCTGCGTCGGTCGTGCGGACGTGATGGACGCTGCGTGGCCGGCCTCGACCGGCGAGGCGATTCATACTAGCACGTTCCTCGGCCATCCCGTCGGCTGCGCGATGGCGCTCGCACAAATCGCGGAGCTTAAAAAATTAAAATTGCCGGAACGCTCTGTCGAACTCGGAAAATTTCTGCTCTGCGAACTGGCTTCAATCAAAAACTTAAAACTGAAAACAAAAATCTCTGCGCGCGGCAGTGGTATGATGGTGGGCTTGGCACTAACTTTGCCAAACGGTAAACCTGCGACGGAAGTTGCTTTGACTGCGATTAAAAAACTGTTGCAACGCGGCTACATTTTTCTGCCGGAAGGTGAATACGCCAACGTCATCAGCTTCACGCCGCCGCTGACCATTTCTAAATCTCAACTTACCCAAGCCGTCCGCACGCTCGAAAAGATTTTGACCGAATGAAACTTACCGAAATGCGCGAGCTGCTGGCGAAGCGCGACATCCAGCTCACGAAATCGCTCGGGCAAAACTTTCTGCATGACGCGAACCAGTTGGAACGCATCGCCGCCGCCGCCGAGTTGACGCCCGCCGACAAAGTTTTGGAAATCGGGCCGGGCCTTGGGCCGCTGACGGAATTGCTTTTAAAAAAGGCCGGCCAAGTTCTCGCCATCGAATTGGACGGACGGCTCGTTGATTTTTTGCAGGAAAGATACACCGCGCAACTTGCCGACGATGCCGTTCCGCATCTGGAATTGCATCACGACGACGCACTGAAATTTTTGCAGCGCGAGCCGCGCGACTGGCGCGATTGGAAACTCGTCGCAAACCTCCCCTACTCCGTCGCCTCGCCGATTTTGGTGGAACTCGCCGCCGGCAGTCGCGCGCCGAAGATGATTGTCGTCACGCTCCAACTGGAAGTCGCGCAGCGGCTCATGGCGCCAACGGATGACGACCATTACGGCATTCTGACGTTACTCGTGCAGCTCGATTTTCAGCCGCGCGGCTGGTTCAAGATTCCGCCGGGCTGTTTTTTTCCCGCGCCGGAAGTGGATTCCGCGTGTGTCTGTCTGGTGCGCCGTGCGACGCCGTTGCTCGCGGAAGAACAACGCGAAACGTTCCGGCGCATCGTGAAGAAAGCCTTTTCACAGCGCCGGAAAATGATGCTGAAATTGTTGAAGCAAGAATGGCCGAAAGAAAAACTGGAAGCCGCGTTTGCCGAACTGCGCATCTCGCCGATGGAACGCGCGGAGAAATTAAGTTTGGAACAGTTCGTCGCGCTGACGAAAAAACTTTTGGCAACGGGCTGACATTACGGCAAAAGTTTTTCGCGGTGCGGCTGGTGGTCGCGGTTCCAGCGGGACAAGGCGACGTCGCTGGTGTCCTCAAAAAGAAATTGCAGCGTCGGTGATTCGACGTGGCCGTCGCAAAAGACCACGTTGGCTTTGCCTTGGTGACGGCGGGCTGGCTGCTGATAAGAGCCATAGAGCGGTTTACCCAACGTGGACGGCGACACGCGATGAAAAGAACTACCGGCAGACAGACTGTCGCCCATCGCCATCATCTCACCGGGATTTGCGACGTCTGATTCTTTCACAGAAACCCAATTCGCTCCGGCTGGGTCAACGCAACTGTTTAGTCCGACCGAATTAGTGTCCGCGCCCTGACTGGAAACTCCTACCGCATTATAGGCGTAGTAAGCCGGAATCACATCTAGTGGAAACGTCCAGGTCACTGTCGGGCACTTCCAAACACCTTGTTCCCAATAATTGGAACTAGGATGCGTCACGCCGAGGCCAACGACTTCTATTTGTTTGCTCCACGGCCCTGGACCGTCATCTCCGGCACGCGAAAACAAACCTGGGTAAAAATGTTTTTCAGATAAAAAAACACTCAAGCCGATACCTAATTGGTGCAGATTGGAAACACATTGAATTCGCAACGCTTTTCCTTTGGCTTGAGAAACTACCGCCAGCAAAAGCGCGGCAAGAATTGCGATGATGGCAATGACCACCAATAGTTCAACCAGCGTGAACGCCGAATCTTTTTTATCCGTGTTCATCAGTGTTTAATCTGGGCAAAAATTATTTCAGATTTTTCCGCAACAATTCCGCAATTTGAATGAACGCCTTGCCCGCGGCGTGATTCGGCGTGGAGACGACGATGGGCATTCCTCGGTCGCCGCCTTCCCGGATTTCGGTGAAGATGGGAACTTCGCCAAGAAACGGCACGTCCTGACGCGCGGCTTCCTCCTGGCCGCCGCCGTGACCAAAAATTTCCACGCGCTCGCCGTTCGGCGTGGTGAAGTAGCTCATGTTTTCCACGATGCCAAGAATCGGCACGTTCACTTTTAGGAACATAGAAATGCCTTTGCGCACGACGCCGAGCGACGCTTCCTGCGGCGTGCTGATGATGACGCCGCCATCCAGCGGCACGGTCTGGCAAAGTGACAGTTGCGCATCGCCGGTGCCGGGCGGCAGATCCACGAGCAGAAAATCCAGATCGCCCCACTCAACGGCGAGGAGAAATTGCTGGATGGTTTTCGTGATCATCGGTCCGCGCCAGATGACTGGCTGGTCGTCGGTGACGAGCAGACCGATGCTCATGACTTTGACGCCGTGATTAGACGGCGGCACGAGGCGCTCGGCTTCGTTGACGGTCGGGCGTTCGTGAACGCCCATCATCAGCGGAATGCTCGGCCCGTAAATATCGCAATCCAGCAGACCGACTTTCGCGCCGAGATGTGCGAGCGCGCAGGCGAGATTGACGGAGCAAGTGGATTTGCCCACGCCACCTTTGCCGCTGGCGACAGCGATAATACGCTTCACACCGGAAACTTTATTTTGGTTCGCAAACGGACTGGCGGGAGCAGCTCCGGCGGCAGGTTGACGCACTTCGACGTGAACGTGATTCACGCCAGGCAATGTTTTCAACACGCGCTCGCTTTCGGTTTTGATTTGCTGCGCGGCTTCGGGATTCGGCGAAGTCAATTGCATGACGATGCTGACCGCACCATTCGCAGCAGTAATTTCTTTGACGAGGCCGAACGAGATAATATCGCGGGAGTAGCCGGGATACTTGACGGCTTTCAACGCATTTTGAATTTCTTCCGATGACAACATGGCGAACAGGTTGCCAGTCGCGCGGAGGAACGCCAAATTTATTTCGCGAATTGCGCCAGCACTTTTGACCACCCATTTTCGCCGCGGTTTTCAATTGCGCGAAAGGCGGCGAAATAGGAAATTAAGGCCTAATTTTTAATTAGACTGATTCTAAATATGACGCAAAAAGCAAATAACGGGACGGATCTGCTGGTCGGAAAATTTTCACAGGCGGAATCGGCGACGCAGCCGAAATGGCTCGCGCCGGTGCGTAAAGCAGGCATCGCCGGTTTCGCGGAAATGGGTTTCCCGAAGTTGAGCGATGAAGACTGGCGCTTCACGAATATCGCGCCTATCGCGCAACTGCCGTTCACGCTCGCCGCTCAAGTCGCCGTCAACGGTGCCGAGTCCAAGCTGATTGCGGAATCGGTTTTTGACAAGCTGCCCGGCCATCGGCTGGTGTTTGTGAATGGATTTTTCTGCGCCAAGCTTTCCCACATCAAGCCCGTCAGCGGCGGTGCGTGCATTGAAAATCTCGCGACCACGCTGGCCAAGGATTCTGCGCTCATAGAAAAACATCTCGGAAAATATGCGCACACGGCGAACAACACTTTCGCCTCGCTGAATCAGGCTTTTTTCACCGACGGTGCGTTTATCTTTGTGCCACAGGGAGTGGAAATCGCCGAGCCGATTCAACTCATTTACATTTCTTCCGCGAAGCAGATTGGCGAAACAATTTTGCCGCGTAATCTCATCATTGCCGAAGCGAACAGCAAATTGACCGTCGTAGAAAGTTATCTAAGCACGGGTAATGTGGCTTACTTTACCAACGCGGTGACGGAAATCTTTGCGGGCGATAATGCGAACGTCGAACACGTCAAACTGCAAGACGAAGCGACGGATGCGTATCACATCGCGACCATCGCGGGCGAGTTTGGCCGCGCGAGCAATGTCAGCGTTCACTCGTTCGCGTTGGGCGCGAAGATTTCACGTAACAACATCCGCACGAATCTCGCGGGCGAAGGTTTGGAATGCATTCTTAATGGACTTTACCTTACGAAAGATGAACAGCTCGCCGACCATCACATGATTGTCGAACACGCGCAGCCGCATTGCGCCAGCCACGAATATTTTAACGGCATTTTGGACGACAAATCCAAGGGCGTTTTCCATGGCCGAATTCTCGTCCGTGAAATCGCGCAAAAGACCGATGCGAAACAGACGAACAAAAACCTGCTGCTTTCCGATGACGCGACGGCGGACACAAAGCCGCAATTGGAGATTTATGCGGACGATGTGAAATGCACGCACGGCGCGACCATCGGCCAACTGAACAGCGAGAGCATTTTTTATCTCCGTTCGCGCGGCATGAGTTTGGACACAGCGAAACAAATGTTGATTCACGCGTTCGCGGGCGAAATCATTGAACGCATCAAATGCGAACCGGCGCGCGAGGTGATCGATAAGCTCGTGTGGGATCGCCTGGAGGCAAATCCGCATTTGCTCGGAAAGTAAAAATGTTCGACGATATCAACGACCTTTATCAGCAAGTCATTCTTGATCATTGCAAGCAGCCGCGTAATTTTCATGAGATGCCGGCTTGTTCGTGTTCGGCGCAGGGATTTAATCCATTGTGCGGCGATAATCTGAAATTGTTTCTGACGCTCGACGGCGATGTGATCAAGGATGCGAGTTTCACCGGCTCGGGCTGCTGTATTTCCAAAGCGTCGGCTTCGTTGCTGACGGACAACGTAAAAGGTAAAACCAAAGCCGAGGCGGAAAAGACGTTTGAACAGGTGCGCGATATGATCACGACCGGCAAAGTCAATGGCGACGTCGGTAAGCTCGCGGTGTTCGCAGGCGTTTACAAATATCCGGCGCGCGTGAAGTGTGCGATTCTGGCGTGGCATGCGCTCATCGGTGCGCTCAGAGGTGAGGCCGCACCCGTCAGCACGGAAAACGAGCAGACGTGATTTGATTTTTGCCGCCGTAACGACGAAGATATTTTTATTATGAGTGAACAAAAGATTTTGACCCGCGACGTGGAAGCTTCCGTGGTCCCCATCGGCACGAAGGTCACGTTGCAAAAGGGCGAGACGGCGCACATCACGCAATCGCTCGGCGGCAGTTTCACCGTAATCGTGAACGGCAACATGTTCCGCATCGGCGAGAAAGATGCAGACGCTTTGGGCATTGAAGTCAAAGTTGCGCCCGCTGGTTCGGCCACCGCCACGCCGAGCGGCCCGTTGACGCAGGAAGAATTGGAAAAGAAAGTCTGGGAGCAGCTCAAGACCTGTTACGACCCGGAAATTCCCGTCAACGTCGTGGACCTCGGTTTGATTTACGACTGTCATCTCACGCCCATTGGCGCGGATAATTACAAAGCCGATGTGAAGATGACGCTGACCGCGCCCGGTTGTGGCATGGGTCCGGTGCTGGCGCAAGACGTGCAGAACAAACTTATCTCGCTCGAACCGATTGACGAAGCCAACGTCGAGCTCGTCTGGGATCCCCCGTGGAATCAAGGCATGATGACCGAAGCGGCGAAGCTGCAACTGGGACTATTGTAGTGATTTGCCACAGAGGCACTGAGCACACAGAGGGAAAAGTGGCTGGATGATTTTGTTTCTCGGTGTTCTCTGTGACTCGGTGGCTAAACTTTTTTTATGAGTTCTGGTAAAAACATTGATTGGTCTGCGCTCCGTAAAGACTTCCCGATTCTTCATCAGCAAGTCCACGGCAAGCCGCTGGTTTATTTCGACAACGCCGCTACGTCGCAGAAACCGCGCAGCGTCATTGATGCGCTCGTGCATTATTACGAACGCGACAACGCCAATGTCCATCGCGGTATTCACGAGTTGAGCAATCGCGCGACAAATGCCTTTGAAGCTGCGCGCACCCGTTCCGCGAAATTCATCAATGCGAAATCGGCAGACGAAATTATTTTTACGTGTGGCACGACGGAAGGGATCAATCTCGTCGCCGCCACTTGGGGTGCGAAAAACCTCAAGGCGGGCGATGTGATTCTGCTCACCGAATTGGAACATCACAGCAATCTTGTGCCATGGCAGATGCTCGCGCAAAAAACCGGCGCGAAGATTGCCTACATTCCCGTCACCGGCGATGACGGCATTTTAGATTTGAGCAACATTGATTCGCTGCTCACCAAAGAGGTGAAACTGCTTTCGATGGTGCACATCTCAAACTCCATGGGCACGGTGAATCCGGTGGAAGAACTGTGCGCCCGTGCCAAAAAACTCGGCGTCGTCACCCTCGTGGACGGCGCGCAGAGTGCCGGACACTTGCCCATCGACGTGCAAGCCATCGGCTGCGATTTTTTTGCGTTCAGCGGCCACAAGATTTGCGGGCCGACCGGCATTGGCGTTTTGTGGGGGCGTCAGGAAATTCTCGAAACCATGCCACCGTATCAAGGCGGAGGCGAAATGATTTTATCCGTGGGTTATCATAAGACGGAATTCAAACACGCGCCGCATCGTTTTGAAGCGGGCACACCTGATATTTCTGGGCCGATTGGTTTGCACGCCGCGATGGATTATCTCGACGCCATTGGCCGCGCGAATATCTGGAAACATGATCAAGAGCTTGCCAACTACGCGGCGGAAAAGTTATCCGCGCTCAAAAATATCCGTATCTTCGGCCCAAAAACCAACCGCGCCGGTTTGGTCAGTTTTCTTTTGAAAGATGTGCACGCGCACGATGTCGTGACGCTCGAAGACCAAGGCGGCGTGGCGTTACGTGGCGGTCATCACTGCACGCAACCGCTGATGCACAAATTGGGCGTGGAATCCACTGCGCGAGCCAGTTTCTATTTCTACAACACGAAGGCGGAAGTGGACGTGTTCATCGAAGTCATCAAAGAGATTCAAAAATTCTTCGCGCAGTAAACTGGGATTCGCCACCGCCGTGATGACCGGCGGTCGGATAAACATCCGATTGTTGGCGCGAGCCATCTTGGGGATAATGGGTTTATGTCACTCTTTATTCCACGCAAGAAAACTGATCAATCTTTGCGTCTGGGATTTACGCTGATTGAACTACTGGTGGTAATTGCCATCATCGCCATTCTTGCCGCGATGTTGTTGCCAGCCTTGAGCAAAGCCAAGGAACGCGCCATGCGTGCTTCCTGCATGAGCAATACTCGCCAAATCGGAATTGCCACGGCAATTTATACCGGTGATAACAAGGACTGGCTGCCAACCGAAAGTGCCGCAACCACCCTCTCTGGCACTTGGCCCCATGATATGACCGTGGCCGTTGTTGATTTATTCCAAGCCGCTGGTTTACCAAATAAGATGGTTTTTTATTGTCCCGGAACGCTTGCCATCGTCAATGGCAACGATACTAATTGGTGGAATTTCACCTCCACTCGGCGAGTTTTGGGATATGGTTTTTTCAACAAGCGTTACCCGACTGACGCCCGCACGGGAATCAATGGTTGCTTCTTCATAGGTAAGACCACGGAAACCAACCAACCCTCGGAAACCGCATGGGTGGTTGATGAAACCATGTCTTTGACGCAAACCCCACCTTACAATTGGGTGATTCCCAGCAGCAATGTGCCAGCGCAAAATGGCGGTGCTTACAAGCCAGCGCATCGTGATGGCAACAAACCTGCCGGAGGCAATCTGCTTTTTCTCGACGGCCATGCTAGCTGGCGGCAATTCACTTTCATGCTGCCGCAATACCAAGCAACCGGCAGCAGTCAGCCGTGGTATTTTTATTAAGGTTCAAACGTTGAACTTGAAGAGTAGCACGTCGCCGTCTTTGACGACGTATTCTTTACCTTCCATGCGGTAAAGTCCCTTTTCGCGCGCGGCAGAAACCGAACCGAGTTTCACCAGATCATCGTAAGCAACGGTTTCGGCTTTGATGAAGCCACGTTCAAAATCGGAATGGATGACGCCGGCCGCTTTGGGCGCGGTATCGCCAACGTGAATCGTCCACGCGCGCACTTCTTTTTCGCCCGCAGTAAAATAAGTCCGTAGACCGAGCAAGTGATATGTCGCGCGAATGAGGGCGCCGACGCCGGACTCGCTCACGCCAAGTTCTTTCAAAAATTCCTTCGCTTCCGCGTCAGACAAATCAATCAAATCGCTCTCGATCTGAGCGCTGATGACGACGGCTTCGCAGGCAAAATGGTTCTTGGTGTATTCGCGAACTTTGAGGACAAATGGATTTTGGTCAGCAGTCGCCAAATCGCTTTCCTTCACATTGCAGGCGAAAATGGTTGGCTTGTCGGTCATCAACCAGAACAAACGGGAAATAGCTTTTTCTTCGGGCGTGAGCTCGAGCGTGAGCGCCGGCTTGCCCGCGTTGAGATGCGGTTCGATTTTTTTCAACACGGCCTCTTGCGCGAGCGCCTCCTTGTCGCCGCGCTTGGCGTCTTTGGCAATGCTGGCCAGACGTTTCTGGACGGCTTCCAAATCAGAAAGAACGAGTTCGGTGGTGATGACTTCGATGTCGCGCACGGGATCAACACTGCCGGTGACGTGATGGATGTCAGCATCTTCAAAACAGCGGACGACTTGCACAATGGCATCGACTTCGCGGATGTGCGTGAGGAATTTGTTGCCGAGACCTTCGCCTTGCGACGCGCCTTTGACGAGGCCGGCGATATCCACAAATTCCACGGCGGCGGGAATGACGACTTGCGTCTTGGCGATGCTTTGCAGCACCTGCAACCGCGCGTCTGGCACGGTCACGATACCAACGTTCGGATCAATGGTGCAGAACGGATAGTTCGCAGCTTCAGCCTTGCGCGTGCGCGTAACGGCGTTGAACAAAGTTGATTTGCCCACGTTGGGGAGTCCGACGATTCCAGCTTTCAGCATAAATTTTTATTGGTTGATGGGTGGCGGCGCGAGGTGTTGCGATTGGAAATGATGGCGTCCGTGTTTGGCCAATTCCAAGGCGAGTTGCGTGCCGATGATAAGACCGAAAATGATAAGGCAGATGCCAGAAAAATGTTGCATGCGTAACAGCATTTTTTCGCTCAACCGGCCGTGGCTGCGCGAAACGCCAAAGCTCAACGCGGTGAACCATGTATTCGTGCCGATAGCAACGCCGCCGACACACGCGGCCTTGGAGGAAAAAGAATCGGCATCCACCCAGTCATGCGCCATGAGATTCGCCGCGAGGACAATCCAGAATAAGAGCACGCCCAGATTGCCGGCCACGCGCACAAAGCCAGTCATGAAGGCAGTTTGCGGATGAAATTTGTGTTCGATGGTCGTCTCCAGTTTTTCCGAAGCAGAATCCAGCTTGGTCGGCACGGTAACGCTCGTCGCCAGCAAAAACTTAAAGCCGAGATAAAGAATGAAGACAAATCCACCAACCTGCATGAACGCCTTGACGATGCCGTGATCGAATAGCGTGGAAAAACCGGTGAACGAAAACGCGCAGTAAATCGTTTCCATCGCCGAGGCACCGAGACCGATGAGCAAGGCCCAGACAAAACCGCGTTGCGCGCCTTCATTGAGGATGGTCAGATTGACGGGTCCGACGGGAATAGAGGAAAAGATCAGGCCACAAAAATAGCCCGCCAACGCCGCCAGCAAAATGGGATGCGTCTCGGCCATTTAGCTTGCCGTTTCGGATTCGCCGTCGTCGTCTTCCTCGATTTCCCGTCGCCACGCGCGGGAAATATACGGACGAACAAAGCCGTAGAGCAGATAGCCAGTGAAGAACAGCGGCAGAACGTAATACAAAATTTTCTCGCGCAGAATGAATAAGCAACCAGCGAAGAGCACGACGACAATCAATTTCAAGAACGTCGTTGTCGAGCGCAGGCCGAGTGACTTGAAGCTCGGGTAACGCACTTCACTCACCATCATTGCGGACAAGAAGACCAGCACGACCGGCAACAGATAACCCCAGTGGCCAAGGTCTTTTTCTTTCTCGTTCAATTTGATTATGAACAGCGTCAGCGACGCGACGAGTCCGGCGGCGGAAGGAATCGGGAAGCCGAGAAAGTCTTTGCCCGCGCCGGGCAGATTCATCGCCGAGAGACAATTGAAACGCGCCAACCGGAACGCACCGCAGATGAGATAAATCGAGGCGATGAACCAGCCGATTTGCGTGTATTCATCAGGTAGCGCGCCGCGCAACACGACGCGATGCACGAGAAAGGCGGGCGCAACGCCAAAGGAAATCAAATCCGCGAGCGAATCAAACTCGCGACCGAACGGGCTTTCGTGTCCGCCCATGCGCGCAACGCGACCGTCGAACAAATCGAAGATGCACGCGAGCAAAATGGCCGCGAGCGCGAACTGAATCGGATACCAATTGACGTGGCCATTAACGTCAGGCGTGAGATTCGCCTCAACAATTTTAGTGAGCGCCACGAAACCGCAAAAAAGATTTCCCGCCGTCAGCAAGTTTGGCAGAAAATAAATCTTCAGCTTCTCGCCTTCGGGTGGCGTCGCAGTTTTTTGCGGTGTGTCGGCCATAATTTATTCAAATGCCGCCAGCACGGTGAGTCCTCCAACGACGCGGTCGCCGAGTTGCACTTTTACTTTTGAATTCATCGGCAGATAAACATCCACGCGCGAACCAAATTGAATCAGGCTGACACGTTCGCCACGCAGAACGGGATCATTCTGCGAAACAAACGGCACGATGCGCCGTGCGATGAGTCCGGCGATGAGGCGCATGCCAACTTTCGTTTCGCGCGGATCAACGGATTCGATGCCGATGAGAACATTTTCGTTGAATTTTGCGCAATCGGCGCGCATGGCATTGAGATATTGGCCGGGCGTGTGTTTGAAAAAGGCGACGCGCCCCGTCACCGGCGCGTTTTGAACGTGAACATCGAACACGGAAAGGAAAATGGAGATACGCCGACATTCGCCGCCCATGAAATCGGTTTCGGTTGTGGTATCAATCGTGTCCACCTTGCCGTGGCCGGGCGCGATGACGAGGCCGGGGCCGGTCGGGGGCAGCGGATCCGGGTCGCGGAAAAAATAGAAAGTGAAGATGACGAACAACGCCCACAAAACGCCGAGCGTCACGGCCTGCGTGACGATGAAATTGCCGATGTGCGCGGCCAGCCACGCCACGAGCAGCAGCGCCAGCACGGCGGCGCCCGAGATGGCAATCAGTTTCAACGCAGCTGCGGAAGCTTTTCCAGAGTGTTTCACGCGAACAGAATAATTTTTTCCGGCGTCACTTGCAATTCGGCATTTTCAGTGCAACTTGAGACCCGCCGCAAAGAAAGGCGGCACGAAAACAGAAATCAAAAACAACTATGTCATTACACACACCTGACCTCACGAAATTCCCGCCGCGCAGTCCGCGTGTGCGGCTCGGCGGCTACGTCATATTGCCGCGCATGCTGGACAAAGGCCGCGCGATGCTCGCCGGGAAGAATGGCGAATACCACTACGCCTGCCCGCTTGATCATCGGTTTCTCGACTTCGTGGGCATTGATCCCGAAGCGCTGAAACCCGAACTCTCCAAAAGCGATTCCGAAGTGCTCGCGTGGATCACGGCGAACGCGAAACATAAGCGGTCGCCGGAAGAAATCGCCGCGTGGGCGGCCATGGCCGAGCAGCGCGCCCCGGCGGACGTGGAATCCCGCGAGTATTTCAACGGCCTCCACAAGACCGTCGCGCCCCAGCGCGAGGACATCGTCACCTGGTTTGATATGCTGGACGTGGACGACTTTGCGAGCTTCGGCGGCAAGGCTTAATCAATTGACGAAAACAAAAAACGCTCCGCGAGAAATTGCGGGGCGTTTTTTATTTAACAAAAACCTAGTTCGCTACGACTTTCAAAATGGCAGACAGGGTAAAATCACAACCCTCGCAAATCATTAAGGTAAATCTGGAAACCTTTTGCCGGACAGAGTCGAATAAAACGCCCATTGTGAATAAGTCTTACCAAATAGTTGTTGCCTTACTTATTTAGGCGTGTCACCTTATTTCCAGAAAGAACGACAACTATGAATTCCGCCTACGTTACATCCAAAGGCCAGTTGGTGGTTCCCTCGCACATCCGGCGGCGTTACGGCATCAAGCCCGGCACCCGCATCAACTTCGTGGAAGAGGGCGAACGGATTATCTTCCAGCCCGTCACCAAGGAATACATCAATTCCTTCTGCGGCATCTTCAAGCTCAAGCCCGGCGAGAAATCCGTCGTGCAGGAACATCTGGAGGAACGCCGCGCCGAAAAAGCGAAGGAAGACCGCGAATGAAGCCCACCGTGCTGGACACCTCCGCCGTGCTGGCCATGTTCTTTGCCGAACCCGGCATGGAAACCATGCGCGACCTGTTCCATAAAGCCTCCGAAGCCGACCGCCCGATATACATTTCAGCGGTGAACTGGGCGGAAGTGCTTTACAAGATGGAACGCAAGCATGGCAAGGTTGGCTTGGAAACGGCGCACCAGTTTGAACGCACCACGCCGTTGGAAGCCGTGCCGGTGGACCGCGAACTGGCCGAAGCCGCCGCGCATTTGAAAAACACTTACAAACTGGGACTGGCCGACGCCTTTGCCGCCGCACTCGCCAAACACAAGAAAGCTGAACTGGTGACGGCCGACCACGAATTCAAGTCCGACGAAAAGGAAATCAAAATCCACTGGCTTAAATGACAAAAGAAATATCGAACTCGTTAGCCAATCACGAAATAGTCACACTTGCTGTGTATCTTCTTGGTGGCGATACGCAGCGAATTGATGCCGAAGACATTGCGGTGAAGGCTAACGATCTTGCACCTCAAAGATTTACTTGGAGAAAATATCCTAATCAAATTAACCTTGAGGCTGTTAGAAAGAGGCTCTGGGATGCCCGACAAGCAAAAAAAGGTGGATATTTAATCGGCTCTGACAATTCGGGTTGGTCGCTGACGCCAAGTGGAATATTGTTTTCAAAAAACAAAGCATCCGTTCTTAACAAATTAAATCTCGCCCGGAAGCCTCTTACGACTAAAGAACGGAATTTAATCAGGCGGGAGCACGAACGCCTATTAGGAAGTGCAGCTTTTGAAAAGTTTTCGTCTGGCGAAGCCGACAAGATTACCCTGCAAGAAGCTGAATCTTTTTTTCGTGTTGACGCTTATGTTACAGGTGAAGCTCGCACGGAAAAAATTTTACGAGCCAAAAATCGTTTCGGGGATGATGCAGAACTCGGTTCGTTAATTAAATTACTAGAATCCAAACTTTCCAAAGGAGTGGGAATATGAGTGCTACTATGAAATTGGTGGTCAAGAGCCATGTCGCTCGGGATCTGATCCAAAGCGCCGGGCTATTCAAATCAGACAAGCTGGTTGTATGGGAATACGTTTCAAACGGATTGCAATATGTCGGTGCTGGAACTAATCCGGTGGTCAAGGTATCACTCGACAGCCGAAAGAAACGAATCTCCATTCAGGACAATGGTCGGGGGATGGATTGGAACGGGCTTCAAAATTTCTTTGTGATGCACGGTGAGAACATTGACCGGAAAGAAGGTCGGCCGGGGCGCGGGCGATTTGGCACGGGAAAATCAGCCGCTTTCGGGATAGCTGAAGTGATGAGGATTACCACGGTGCGGAATGGCAAGCGCTCGCAAGTTGAATTGAAGCGTTCGAGCATTGAGTCAATGTCATCGGAAGACCCGATTCCCGTTGAAGTCCACGAGTCGGAAAAATCGGTTTCTGCACCAAGCGGAACATTGATTGAAATTGAGGGGGTTCATCTTCGGTCATTGGATCAAGCGGGCATCATTCACTACATAGAACGACATCTGGCGCGTTGGCCAAAGAACGCGACCGTATTCGTCAATAATCACGAATGTGAATTTAACGAGCCACCAGTTGCGTCGGAACATCGTTTCACACCCGAAGGTGAAGCATTTGAAAAACTTGGCGATGTTGAATTAGTAATCAAGGTTTCAAAATCTTTTTTAGAGGATGATCTTCGCGGTGTTTCAGTTTTCTCGAATGGTGTGTGGCATGAAACGACGTTAGGCGGCAGCGAGGGACGAGAAATGTCGCAATACATCTTTGGAGAAATTGATGTGCCAGCACTCGACGACGATAAATCACCTGTTGCGCCGTTCGACGTAAGCCGGTCAATGCAGCTCAACCCAGAAAATGAAATTGTTCGTGCGCTTCATGCTTTTGTTGGAAGCAGAGTTGAAGAAGTTCGACGTGCCCTTCTAGATGCGGACAAAAAGCGCAAGACCGAAGAAGATACAAAGAAATTGGCCGAACAAGCTTCGGAAATTGCGCGCATTATCAATGAAGATTTTGAGGCATTCCGTCAGCGAGTAGCTAAAATTCGGGCAAAAACACGCGGTGGCCCGAATTTGAGTCAGGACGAACAGGGCGGTGATGACTTGGGCGATGATTTGATTTTTGGTTCAGATATCCCAGCGATAATAACTGCGCCGAAAGGAAGTCCCGGAATAAATGGACCGCCAAATGACATTGATGTCCCACCGACCCCTGAACCAGAAATGCCACCATTTAACCCGAGCGTTGAACCAGCCGAGAACGCCGAATTCAAAGGCCAGCCTGCGAGCGGAACAAACACCCGCCGCCGGCCATCGGGAGGTTTTCGCGTGGAGTTTAAGGACATGGGAGAGGTTTCAGAACGCGCGCGTTATATTGAGGCCGAGCAAGCTATTCATATAAATTTGGAGCATCCACAAATTGCGGCAGCGAAAGGAAATTTCTCCGTGGAAGATCCTTCGTTCAAACGGCTCGCTTACGAAGTTGCCTTTTCTGAATACGCGATTGCAATAGCGCAACTAAAAATCAAGTCAGGTGATTGTTTCGACCTCACAGACCCGATTGTCGAAATTCGCGAAGCGTTGAACCGAATTACACGCAAGGCAGCCAGCCTATACGCACAATAATAATTTAGGGCACAGTCATGGGCATCTCTAAATATCCACGTTCAGGCCAGAGGATTGCCCCATCAACTTTAGTAGATATTCTGACGGCGGCTCCGCCAACTGGCGTTTTGTCCAACGGAAGCTACGCACGCTTTGCTGATATTGATGAAACAGTCTGGAAATCCAATTCGGCCTACGAGTGTAGACTTATGGGTGACCGCCTTGTTAATGAAGTTAAACAAAATATAAATCACCTTCCGTGGGAAATTAAATTTAGAACGCTGTCACTGTTTACAAAAAAAATTCCATTATGTGACCTTGATCTTGAACTCCGCACGTTTAATGCGCTCAAAAGGCGTTTTGGGCAAAATGTTCCTCCCGAAACTCTCATTCGTGATTTATTGACTATCGCTGGCTTCGGAGTTCGGTGTTTGGTCGATTTTTTAGCGTCGATTGAGCATTACGGAAACCAGCCAGTAGTAACAGAACAGCTCGAACTAGCCGTTCCGACAGAAACAACGCCAAAATTATCACCCGAAGAATTTCCCGCAAAGATTGAAGTGGAAATATCTCATTACCCAAGGCAAGGACACAGAATCGCTCCAAGGGCGCTAAAGGATATTTTGAACATTCCAGTCAAAGACCGGCGCATGGCACATACATTTCTCTGCAATCTTGATGAATCAGCTTGGGAAAACTATTCGCCAGAAATTTGTCAAAAGCTCGCGTTAGCTGTGGTGAAATGCACAAGTGATTTTAGAACAGTTTTGAGCAAAGAGGGAGGACGAATAAAGATTCCAGTGCCAAAAACAAATGGCAAACCCATCTTCTTACAACTAGAGCAACGCACATTTAATTGCCTGAATTCAAGAGGACTTTTGGACAACCCAGTGCGTTTAGCCGAAATGACGGTTGCAGATTTAATCACGATGGCGGGCTTTGGGGTAAAATCGCTGGTGGATTTATTGACTGCGCTTGAAACGCAAGTTTCTGAATCGTTCGCCCCCAATTCCGAAGTTTTGGAAATCGCACAACGATTATCACGATTAAAGGAAGTTGAAGAATTGCGAATTGACGATCCGCGTTTTGGTCTAGCATTGCAAGCATTGCGTATGACGTGACTTCACTTTTTCGGGCTGACGTGACTTCACTTTTTCGGGCCAGCTGATGTGTTAGTCTGGGACTTAAGAAAGGACCAGACGAATGAAAGGGAAACGATACACGACGGAAGACAAGATCCGCATCTTACGGGAGGCG
>Ga0164297_10000158_pt1 | contig 87263 bp, 76 predicted proteins | sample GEODES058metaG_FD_113539 | JGI IMG/M metagenome (GOLD analysis project Ga0164297, IMG submission 113539) | Dystrophic lake water microbial communities from Trout Bog Lake, Wisconsin, USA - GEODES058 metaG | ecosystem: Environmental > Aquatic > Freshwater > Lake | place: USA: Trout Bog Lake... | reverse complement strand
GGCTCATCCTCCCCAGCGCTGACACGACGGGCGAGAGTGACGATGTGGCGGCCAATGAGACCGATTTCAGCCGGGCCAAAATCACCGGCAAAATCAGCGGCACTACGCGTGAAATCCCGTGCCGCCATCGCGGCCAAAGATCCGCAGGGCAATCCCACCATCGACGGTGCGGTGGAGACGACGCTGCTCACTCTCTTTGGTGAGCATGCCGCCAAGGCTGGACATCCCGTGACCTGGGATGAATTTGTCCGCGATGCCAAAGCCGTGAAGCCCGATTTGAATGGATTAAAATCATGAACACCACCCCAATGACTCGTCTCGCAATTTTCAGTACTGTTTTCGGCCTATTAACCTTCGCGCATGCGGGGTTGGAGGTTCCGGCTTTCACCGCTTATGCGGAGCCTGATTCTGACGGCGTCACGATTTCAAAAGACAAGGGTATTGCCGGTTGGACGGACAAAAAACAGCGGGTGCTGTGGTTCGGCGAGATCAAGTCGTCGGGGAAACTGAGCGCGGTCATCAAGGCTAGAGGCGAAGATGGGCGCAGCCTGCGGCTCACGGTCGGGACCCAAAGCCTGGAAGCCACGATCAAGAAAGGGGAGGCGGTTTTTGGGGAGTTTGAGATTGCCAAACCGGGTTATGTTCGTTTTGAACTGGTCATACGCGGTGGTGCGGATGGCAAAGGCAGGATTGATGCCCTGGTGCTCGACGGTCCTGCGAGCAAGGATGCGCATTTCAATCTGGATCCGCGCCGCAACGCCGCCTCGGTGCACCTGTTCTACCCGACGCTCAAGGATGCTCAAGTGGCGATGTTTTACAACGAGGTCACTGCGGTGGAGGATCCTGTCGCGACCTATTACATGGCCTGCGGCTTTACGCGCGGGTACTTCGGCATGCAGGTGAACTCGGCCAAGGAGCGGCGCATCATCTTCTCCATCTGGGACGCGGGAAGTGGCCAGAACGCTAAGGACCGGAGCAGCGTCTCGGCTGACAATCAGACCCAGTTGCTCGCGAAAGGGGCCGGCGTGGAAGCCAGTGTTTTTGGCAATGAAGGCACCGGTGGTCACTCCCATCTCGTTTATCCTTGGAAAACCGGGGAGGCTCAGAAGTTCGTTGTCACCGCAAAGCCCGACGGGGATCACACGACCTACAGCGGTTTTTGGTTCCACCCAGAAAAGAAGGTATGGATGCTCATCGCGAGCTTTCGTGCACCGAAGGACGGGCAGTATCTGCGCGGACTCTATTCGTTCAGCGAGAATTTCGGCGGCCAGAACGGGCACCTGCAGCGCAAGGCATTGTACGGCCCGCAGTGGATCGCCACCGCAGATGGCAAGTGGACCGAACTCACCCAGGCCACCTTCAGCCACGATGCCACCGGCAAGGCCAACCGGCTTGACCGCTTCATGGGTGTTGAAGACGGCAAATTCTTCCTCTCCCAGGGCGGCTTTGTGGAAGGCTTCACCGAAATGCGCAAACCGTTTGACCGTCCAGCGACCGGTGCTCCGCCAAAGCTTTCATTGCCTAAGTCATGAACTGACCTGGACGAATTGACGGTTTGATCGGGACCGCAGGGAGCGTTATCACATTCCACCCGATGATGAAAACCTCCTTTGTTTCCTACGCCCTGGTCTTTGTTTTGACAGGGATCTTCTGCGCGACGGCTCGCGCGGATGATTTGAAATCACGCCTGCAGGCTGCGGGCGTCAGCGCCACCACCGAGGCCAGCTTTCACGAATTTGCTGAACTCGACTTCACGCTCCCCGAGGATGGTGCCGCGTGCAAAATCGTCGCGCCGAAGAATGCTGCCGCTGGCAGGCCGTGGGTATGGCGTGCGCGCTTCTGGGATCATCAGCCCGCCTTCGACATCGCCATGCTGGAGCACGGCTATCACCTCGTGTATTGCGATGTCGTCGAGTTTTGGGGTGCGCCGAAGGCCGTGGAACGTTGGAACCATTTTTATGCTCTCGCGCAAAAGGTCGGCCTCGGCCCCAAGCCCGTGCTCGAAGGCATGAGCCGCGGCGGCACCTACATCTTCAACTGGGCGAAGGCGAATCCCACCAAGGTTACGGCAATCTATGGGGATAATCCGCTGCTGGATCTTCGAACTTTCCCGAATGGCACGCCCGAAGTCAGGGCCATGAGAGAGCAATGTCTCGAAAGTTATGGCATCACCGAGGCGCAGCTCCCTGATTTCAAAGGCAGCCCAATCGATGGTTTGGAAGGTCTCGCGGCCGCCAAAGTGCCCGTCTTCCTGGTGCTCGGCATGAAGGACGATGTCGTGCCGGTCACGCGGCATGCCGATGTGCTTGAAGCCCGCTACAAGGCGCTCGGCGGCTCTGTCACTCGCTGGGAGAAACCTGATGCCGGACATGATCCTCACGGCCTTGATCCCGTGACACCCCTCGTGGACGCTGTTCTGGCAGCGAACAAATAAGGAGCGCGAAAATTCCCTGTTGCCAAAATACAGGACGAGTGTCCAATATACCGGCAGACATGAATCCGACCTTTTTGACCCACCTCGTTGCGCAGATCGAGGCCATCCGCGCCGCCGGCACCTACAAACGCGAGCGCGTGCTCTCCACGCCGCAGGGCACGCTGGTGCGTGCGAACGGTGGCAAGGCGGTGCTCAACATGTGCGCCAACAATTACCTCGGCCTCGCCCAGCATCCGAAAGTGCGGCAGGCGGCGCATGAGGCGCTGGAGCACTGGGGCTATGGACTGGCCAGCGTGCGCTTCATCTGCGGCACGCAGGGAGTTCACAAGGAATTGGAGGCCTCGTTGTCCGACTTCCTCGGCACGGAGGACACGATTCTCTACGGTTCCTGCTTTGATGCCAATGGCGGCCTGTTTGAGACGATCCTTGGCTCGGAAGACGCAATCATCAGCGACGAACTCAACCATGCCTCGATCATCGATGGAGTGCGTTTGTGCAAAGCGCAGCGCTATCGCTACAAAAACTGCGACATGGCCGATCTGGAGGCGCAACTGATCGCTGCCGATGAGAAAGGCACGCGCTTTAAACTCATCGCGACCGACGGCGTGTTCTCGATGGACGGCTATATCGCCCTGCTGCAGGGGATTTGTGATCTGGCGGACAAATACCACGCGCTGGTGATGGTGGACGACTCGCACGCTGTCGGTTTCATGGGCAAAACGGGTCGTGGCACTCATGAGCATTGCGATGTCATGGAGCGTATTGATATTCTCACCGGCACGCTTGGCAAAGCCCTCGGCGGTGCCAGTGGCGGCTATACCAGCGGGAGAAAAGAAATCATCGAGCTGCTGCGGCAGCGTTCACGGCCTTATCTGTTCTCAAACACGCTCTGTCCGAGCATCGCCGGCGCTTCCATCGCTGCGCTGAACCTGCTGAAGCAGTCCACCAGCTTGCGTGATCAGCTAGAAGCCAACACCCGCTTCTTCCGGGAGCAGATGACTGCCGCAGGATTTAATATCGTGCCAGGCGAGCATCCCATCGTTCCCGTGATGCTTGGCGATGCGGCGCTGGCCACGAAATTTGCGGACGCGATGCTGGAGCGTGGTGTTTACGTCATCGGCTTCAGCTATCCCGTTGTGCCTCAGGGCAGGGCGCGCATTCGTACGCAGATCAGCGCTGCGCACACACGGGCGGATTTGGAGCACGCGGTTCAGGCGTTTGTGGCTGTGAAACAGGAGCTTGGAGTGTGATCACACCTGAGTAACATGTACGTCATGACACCGCGCTTGCTGCTTCCACTCATCTTCCTTGCACTCACACATGGTGCTGACCTGAACGCGGAGCCTCGCACCGTGGTCAAAATTGCTGCAAAGGACGCCGCAGCTTTGGTGGATACCAACGACGCACCCGATTTGAAAGAGTGGGGGAACAAGGCCGGGACGCTGTGTGTCGAGTGGTTTCCAAAAATTGCCGCATTGCTTCCAAGCGATGATTTCAGTGCGCCGAAAGAGGTCACGCTCTACTTTGATCCAAAGATGAAGGGCGTGGCGCATGCCCTCGGTGGGAAGATCACCATCTCCGCCGTCTTCGTGAGATCCCATCCTGATGACTTTGGCATGGTCGTGCATGAGTTGACTCATGTCGTGCAGTCTTATCCGGCTGGAGGTCCGGGCTGGCTGGTCGAGGGCATCGCGGACTACATCCGCATCGTCCATTTTGAGCCCCAGGCCCCGCGCCCGAAGCTTGATCCGTCCAAAGCAAGCTATAAAGACGCCTACAAAACCACGGCAATGTTTCTGGAGTGGATTGAACAGCACCACACCGCAGGCTTGGTCGTGAAAATGAACGCCGCACTTCGGACTGGTAAGTACCACGACGAGTTGTGGACCAAACTCACCGGCCAGACCGTGGACGAGCTTTGGGCTCTGTTTATGAAATCGCTGCAGCCTTGATTTTGACCATGGACACGCTTTCCGCCACACTGCTGCTGATCACCATCATGGACCCGTTGGGAAATGTGGCCACGTTTGTGTCCGGCCTGCGTCCGGTGCCGCCGGAGCGGCGGCCACGCGTGATCGCACGTGAACTCGTCATTGCGTTGGTGATTCTGGTCATTTTTCTCTTTCTCGGGCCTTGGCTGCTCAGCCTGCTGCATTTGAAGCAGGAGGCTTTGTTCATCAGTGGCGGCATTGTCCTTTTTTTGATCGCTCTGAAGATGATCTTTCCGCCATCGCGTCGTGAGGCTGATGAGCCGGTGATGGAGCCGTTTATCGTGCCGCTGGCCACGCCGATGATCGCCGGGCCGTCTGTGCTGGCGACGCTGCTGGTGCTCGTCAGTGCGCACCCCGAGCAGATGTGGAACTGGTTTGCCGCACTGCTCCTTGCCTGGGGCGTCACGGCTGCTGTTCTGCTTTGTGCACCGGCGATCGCCCGCGTGCTCAAAGAGAAGGGCTCCATGGCGGTCGAGCGACTGATGGGCATGCTGCTGGTCATGGTGGCCGTGCAGATGCTACTCAATGGCATTGAGCAATACGTGAAGCACTGAACTATGACATTCTCCATGAAACCTGCTGCAGCCCTTGTCCTGTTTTGTCTTGGCACCAACTGCCCGCTCTCCGCGCATGGGCCTGGAAAGGACAGTGATTTTGCCGGGAAGCGGGTGCTGTTCATCGGTGTTGACGGTTGCCGGGCGGATGCTCTCTCAGCGGCCATGGAGCGCGGGCTTGCGCCGCAGGTGAAGATGCTGAGCGAAAGTGAGCACGGACTGTTCACTCGAAAATTTTATGCAGGAGGGGAGCTGGACGCGCCCACCCACCAGCCCACCGTCAGCGGGCCGGGCTGGAGCAGCCTGCTCACCGGCGTGTGGATGGACCGGCATGGTGTGAAGAACAACCGCTTCATTGGGGGGCGCTTTCAAAGCTATTCGCATTTCATGCGGCACATCAAAGAGGTGCAGCCAAAGGCCTTTTGTGCGTCGTTTGCTGACTGGCCGCCGATTCATGACTTCATTGCGGATGGTTCACGCATCGACGGCGCGGAATTTCTGGATGTGAAATTTACCAGTACTCCGGATGCCAACCGTCACTTCGTGGACCATCCTGAAACAGACATTGAGGTGCGTGAAGCGGCGCTGAAAACTCTGCGTGAAAGCAACCCTGATGTCATGTTTGTGTACTTCGGCCAGGTGGATGAGTATGGGCATGGAGAGGTGGATTCGCGCGCCAATTTTTCACCGGACAGCACGCTGTATTTGAATGCCATCAGTCATGTGGACTCACACATCGGTGAGTTGCTTCGAACCATGCGTGCTCGGCCGAGATTCATGGATGAGAACTGGCTGGTGCTCATCACGACGGATCACGGTGGCCGGGGCAACAGCCATGGCGGCGACAGCGATGAAGAGCGCAAGATTTGGCTCGCCGCACATGGTGTCGGACTGCCAAGAGAGAAGCTGCTGAACGAGGCGACGCCGCAAACCGCGCTTGTTCCAATGATTTACCAGCACCTGGGCATCCAGCCCAAGCCGGATTGGAACCCTGCGCCACCTGAAGCAGAAAAGCCCGTGCAACCAGCCAAGTGATGCCATCCTGGATTGAATACTTCGCCGTCGCTGTATGTGCCATCTCCGGCGTGTTGGCGGCTGAAGGGAAGCGAATGGACCTCTTTGGCGTGATGGTTCTGGCGCTGGTGACGGCGGTGGGTGGCGGCACGATTCGTGATTTGTGCCTCGGTGCGCAGCCTGTGTTTTGGATCAAACAGCCGCTGCATGTCTGGACGGCGCTCATCGCGGCGGTGGTGACGTTTGTGCTCGTGCGGTTCACGCACATGCCAAACAGAATGCTCGCTCTGGCAGATGCGTTTGGTCTGGCGCTGTTTGGTATCGCAGGTACGGAGAAGGCGCTGGCTTTTGGCACGCCGGGGGTGGTGGCGGTGCTGCTGGGGGTGGTCACTGGCGTGGCGGGCGGTATTCTGCGCGATGTGCTGCGGCGTGAAGTGCCATGGGTGTTTCAGGCGGAGGTGGAGCTGTATGCGACGGCAGTGTTTGCAGGTGCGCTGGTGTTTGTGCTGCTTCGCCAGTGGTTTCCGGCCTCTGAAAGTGATCGATACATCGGCATGGCGGTCATTCTCACACTTCGACTCGCGGCGATGCGCTGGAAACTGCGTCTGCCGACGTTTTGGACACGAGGTAAGGATTCTGGATAGTTGGGCTCTCGGTGGGGTGTTTCAGAAGGCATGAACCGCCGCCATTTCATCGCCACGTCCGCCGTCACTGCATTTTCCGCTCCGTTTGTGCGCGCGCAGAGCAAGACCTCGCTCCAGGGGGCTGTCATCGGGCATGGAGAGCATCGGTATCGGGTCGATCTGGAATGGTGCAAGGCAAAGCGGGAGGTGCACCCCGTGAAGAACTGCCACGAGATGGTTATGGATGCGCAGAAACGGCTGATCATGATCACCGACGAGGCGAAGAACAACATTCTGATTTTCGACAAGGACGGGAAGGTGCTCGACGCCTGGACGTTGAACCTGCGATCCGGCCACGGGCTGAGTCTTGATGCGCGCGACGGCAAGGATCATCTGCTGCTGTGCGATCCGGGTGCTGGTCGCGTGGTGAAAACCACGCTCACGGGCGAGATCGTATTGGAACTGCCGAAGGCGAAGGACTGCGGCGCGTATGATGCTGTGACCAAGTATGCGCCCACCGAGGCCGTGGCAGGTCCGAACGGCGACATCTATGTGGCGGACGGCTACGGCTCACAGTTCATCCTGCAGTTTGACGCCGCAGGAGAATTCATCCGCAAGTTCGGGGGAAATAGCACGCAGGCGATGAACGCAGGGAAATTCATGCAGGCGCATGGCGTCACGATCGACTCACGCGGACCTGCGCCGCTGGTGCTGTGCACGGAGCGCATTCGCAATGAGTTTCACTGGTACCAGCTTGACGGCACCTATTCGCATTCCGTGTATCTGCCCGGTGCCTTCATGAGCCGGCCGGTCATCGCGGGCGATCTGCTGCTCTCCGGCGTGTGCTTCGGCATGAAGCCCAACGATTACCGCATGTGGCGTGAGCGTGGCTTCATCATCATTCTCGATAAGAACAACCGCGTCATCTCCGCCCCGGGCGGTCAGCAGCCGAAATATGAGGGCGATCATGTCGGCCTCCTGCTGCAGGACCAGCCCGTCTTCCGCAATGTGCATGACGTGTGCATGGATGATGCTGGCGATTTGTACGGGTGTCAATGGAACGCGGATCAAGTCTATCCTTACAAGCTGCACAAGGTGTGATAAAAGCAGCCTGACCACACCGACTTGTTTACCCCATGCGTTCCTTCCTGCTTTCCCTGCTTCTCACCGCCTCCGCCTTCGCGGCGGAACTTCCCAAAGAACAGCGCATCGTCTTTCTCGGCGACAGCATCACGCAGGGAGGGGGCTACATCGAGATCATTGACGCTGCCTTGATCGCGCAGCATCCCGAGGTGACGAAGGAGATCATCCCGCTCGGTCTCAGCAGTGAAACAGTGAGCGGCTTGAGCGAAGACGGCCATGCCGGCGGTAAGTTTCCGCGTCCCGATTTGCACGAGCGCCTCGAACGTGTGCTGGAAAAGGCCAAACCAGAACTCGTCTTTGCCTGCTACGGCATGAACGACGGCATCTATTACCCGCTCGGTGCCGTGCGCACGAAGGCCTTTCAGGACGGCATGAAGAAGCTGCACGACAAAGTCACCGCCACCGGCGCGCGCATCGTACATCTCACACCGCCCGTGTTTGATCCTTTACCGATCAAGGCCCGTCTGCTGCCAGCCGGTTTGGACAAGTATGAGCGGCCCTACCAGGGCTACAACGAAGTGCTCGACTTCTATTCCGACTGGCTGCTCGACATGCGCCAGAAGGGCTGGGAGGTGCTGGACATTCACGGTCCAATGAACGCCGCCATTGCTGAAAAGCGAAAGACAGATCCCGAATTCACCTTCTCCAAAGACGGCGTGCATCCCGGACCCGAAGGCCATGTTCTCATGGCGCATGCTGTGCTGGATGCCTGGGGTCTCAAGGTGAAGGCCGACGGCACGCCGGATCATCCCAATGGCGCTGCCATCCTCGCCCTTGTGAAAAAGAAGCACGCCATCCTGCGTCCGGCATGGCTGAGCTACGTCGGGCACAAGCGCCCCGGCAATGCCCCCGGCCTGCCGATTGAGGAAGCCAAGGCGAAAGTCGCAGAGCTCGATGCCGAGGCCCACAAGCTGGCCAACGCGAAGGAAATCGTCCTCCCGAATCAAACCGGCGAATGGAACGGCTACGCGAAACACGAACTCACCATCGCAGGTAAATCCGTGACCGTCGTCGCACCTAAAACCGCCGCCCCAGGCCGCCCGTGGGTCTGGCATGGCGAGTTCTTTGGCCACAAGCCCGCGCCGGACATAGCCCTGCTCGGCAAAGGCTTCCACATCGTGTACATGAAGATCAACAACATGCTCGGCTGCCCTGATGCCGTGAAGCTGTGGGACGAGTGCTACGCCGAACTCACCACAAAGTATGGTCTGAGCGCCAAGCCCTCCCTCGTTGGTCTCAGCCGCGGTGGTTTGTACTGCTACAACTGGGCTACGGCGAATCCCTCCAAAGTCTCCTGCATCTACGGCGATGCGCCGGTGTGTGACTTCAAAAGCTGGCCCGGCGGCAAGGGCAAAGGCAAGGGCGACCCGACCAACTGGGGCTTTGTGCTCAAGCTCTGGGGCTTTAAGGACGAGGCTGAGGCCCTCGCCTACAAAGGCAATCCCGTGGATAGCCTCGCACCACTAGCCCAGAACCATGTGCCGCTCCTCCATGTTTTTGGCGATGCCGACGATGTGGTGCCGTGGGATGAAAACACCGGATTGATCGAAACACGCTACAAGGAGCTCGGAGGCAGCATCACGCTGATTCGCAAACCCGGTGTGGGCCATCATCCGCACGGGCTGGATGACTCGACGCCGATAGTCGAGTTCATCTTAAAAAATGCCAAGTGAAGCGATCCAGGCATTCGTGCCTGCAATAATCCTTCCCAAATCTGTAGCCGCCTCGCTTCAAGGCCGCAGTAGCGTGGCAAAGAAAATTAGCGCGTAAGAAAGATGGATTCGTTCGGGCCGTATTGAAACGGTATACCGAATGAACCTCGCCCCAAATCCTGCCTTCCGCTCTGATTCCGCCGCCTCGCTGCTGCGGGCGGAAATTTTGAATGGCACCTCGGCGCCAGGCGCGCTGCTGGCTGAATCCGCTGTGGCAAAACGCCTGGGTGTCAGCCGTGTGCCGGTGCGTGAGGCCTTGTTTGCGCTGGAGCGCGAAGGTCTCGTCGAATTCAGTCCGACGGGGCGTGCATTCGTCAAAGCACTGACTCCGCTGGATTTTGAGGAGCTGTTTGTGCTGCGGCTTGCTCTGGAGCCGCTCGCCTCCCGTCTGGCGGCTCCGGCTCTCAAAGTGAACATTTCAAAACTCGAAAAAAATCTGGCCGCCACCCGCCGTGCCCGATCTGTGCAGGAGGTGACGCTGCTGGACCTGGAGTTTCATCAGCTCATTCTCGAAGCCTCTGGCAATATGCGTCTGATGAAGCTCTGGCGATCCCTCCGTGGTGAACTGGAGTTGTGGCTCGGACGTTTGCACCGCAGTCATCAGCTCCAGACCAGGGAGACTCTCAAAGAGACCGCGGATGCGCATCAGTCCATCGTTGAGGCCTTCAGTTCGCAAGCTCCGGCCACCTGCGAGCGCCTGATGCGTGAGCACATCCTCGGCTGGCGTGAATGGCTGCCACTTTTCTCATGAACCGCTTTTTTCAAAGTCTTGGCATCGTCATGCTCGCGCTGGCTCCAGCGCGGGCGGGGGATGACATGGCCTTCTTCGAATCGAAGGTGCTGCCGTTGCTGCAAAGCCGCTGCTACGAGTGCCATTCGCATGAGAAGAAGATAAAAGGGGGGCTCGCACTCGATTTAAAGTCGGGCTGGCAGACCGGCGGTGACAACGGACCTGCCATCGTGCCGGGAGATGTGGCCAAAAGCCACGTCATCGCGGCGGTGCGCTACACCAATCCCGAAATGGAAATGCCGCCAAAGGGCAAGCTGACGGCGAGCGAAATCGAGATCTTTGAGCGCTGGGTAGCCATGGGTGCACCGGACTCACGCGTGAAACAAGCCGCCGCCAAATCCGCGCGTGTGATCGATGTCGAGGAAGGGAAAAAATTCTGGGCCTTCCGGCCTGTGTGTGATGAACAGGTTCCCGCCGTGCAGCGGGCGGACTGGCCGTTGAATCCGGTGGATCGCTTCATTCTGGCCAAACTCGAAGCCAAGGGCCTCATCCCCGCGTCAGATGCAGACGCCTACACGTGGCTGCGCCGTGTCTCGCTTGATCTCACCGGCCTGCCGCCGCCACCGGAAGATTTGGCCGGCTTTGATGCGTCTCCTAGATCCCGTGCTGCTGCTGTGGATCGTCTGCTGCAATCCAGCGCCTTCGGTGAACGCTGGGCGCGCCACTGGCTCGATCTCACCGGTTATGCGGATCAGATCGGCAGCGCAAACAACGTCTTTGCTGAACATGCATGGCGCTATCGTGATTACGTCATCAGTGCCTTCAACTCCGACAAACCCTTCGACCGCTTCATTCGTGAACAAATCGCCGGTGATCTCCTGCTTGCTGCATCTCCCCAAGAAAGGGCCGCGAACATCACCGCCACCGGCTTCCTTGTTTTGGGTGATGTCGAAATCGTCGCTGTGGACAAGCTCAAGATGGAGTGCGATCTCGTCGATCAGCAGGTCAGTAAAATCGGCACCGCATTCCTTGGCCTGACGCTCGGCTGCGCACGCTGCCACGACCACAAGTTTGATCCTATTGCGCAGACCGACTACTATGCCATCGCCGGCATGTTCCGCAGCACGGATGCGACGTATAAGACTGACAACGGCGTTTGGAGCAGTGTCCACAAAAGCGAACTGCCGGAAACAACGGAGCAAAAGGCAGTGCGGGAGCAGCAGCTCGCCGAGAACGATGCCAAGATTCGCCAGTGGGAGACTGAGCGCGACAACACCAACAAAGAAAAAGCCGCGTTGGAACCGCAGATTGCCAATGCCACGAAGGAGACAAAGCCAGATCTCGAAAAGAAGCGTGATGAATTCGCGGCGTGCATCAAGACGCTCAATGGCCAGATCGAGCACGCGAAGTTCTTTGCTCCCGTCGCGCCGAAAGCCTTCGCGGTGCATGATCGCGAAAAGCCTTCCGACATGCGCATCACCATTCGTGGCAATCCGTATGCCCTGGGTGATCCGGTGAAGCGAGGCACGCTGCGCGTTGCGTCGTGGGCAGATTTCTCACCGATTCCTGACAGTCAAAGCGGCAGAGTGCAGCTTGCTGATTGGATTGCGGATGCTCGCAATCCTCTCACCGCACGGGTCACTGTGAACCGCATCTGGCAAAAGCTCTTCGGAGAAGGTCTCGTGCGCAGTGTCGATTACTTCGGCGCACGTGGCGAGACTCCCACTCATCCCGAGTTGCTGGATTACCTCGCCTCCCGCTTCATCCAAAGCGGCTGGTCGCAGAAGCAGCTCATTCGCGAACTCGTGCTCAGTCGCGCCTACGGCATGAGCAGCGCACACAATGCCACAGCAGCGGCAAAGGACCCTGACAACCGCCTGCTCTGGCGCATGAACCGCAAGCGTCTGGATGCCGAGGCAATTCGTGATTCGATGCTCGCCATCAGTGGCAAACTCACACCTTCGAGCGGCGGTCCCGCCCTGCCACTGGAGTTTCCCGAGAACGTCACCAACCTCAGTCCCAAGGCGGTGAATCCACCCGCTTTTGTCTTCAAGAAGCTCCGCCCCGTGCAGGATTTTGAGCGCACGATCTATCTCCCGGTGATCCGCACCGCCGCACAGCCTGGCTCCGCAAAGCTGCGCGATGTGTTCGACTTCGTCCAGCCTGCGCAGATCGCCGGCAAACGCGCTGAGACCGCCGTGCCCACGCAGGCGCTTTTCCTTCTCAACAGCGATACAATTCGCGCCCGTGCTACTGAGGTGGCGAAACAACTTGCCGCTACCGAGGCAAACACCGGTGCGCGCCTTGAAACCGTCTGGCTGCGCATCCTCAGCCGCCCGGTCACCAGCGCCGAGCGCGATGATGCCGTGAAGTTTCTCGAGTCCATGCCTGCGGACAAGGCATGGGTCGAACTGTGCCATGCGCTGCTGTCCTCGAACGAATTTCTACTCCGCCTATGAACACGCCCATCATCTCACGCCGCTCCTGGCTCCAGCGCACCGCCACCGGTTTCGGCGCGCTTGCTTTGCACGATCTTGTTCAGGCCAGGCAGAGTCCGCTGGCGGTGAAAGCCCCACGCTTTCCCGCCAAGGCGAAACGCGTGATCTTCCTGTTCATGTCAGGCGGGCCGTCGCAGCCTGATTTGTTTGATCCGAAGGACTACATCCGGCGCATGCACGGCCAGAAGATCACCGCACCGATCAACACCAATGAAATCCGGGTCGGAACGGACAAATTTCTCGCGCTTGCCACGCTCGGTAATGTAAGGCCACGCGGGCAGTCCGGAATGATGATCTCCGACCTGCTGCCTCATACCGCCGCCATTGCCGATGAAATCTGCCTGCTGCGTGCTGTACATGCTGACAACAACCAGCACCAGTCCGCCTCGCTGCAGTTTCACACCGGCGTTACAGCGGAGGCGCGTCCGTCCTTGGGCTCATGGATCAGCTATGGCCTTGGGGCGGAGAATCAAAACCTGCCAGGCTTCATCAGCATCCATCCTGACAGCGACACCCGGCTCTACGGCTCGTCGTTTTTGCCCGCCGCGCATCAGGGCACCAAAGTCATCATTCCCTCCAGAGACAAACAATCTCCCATCGACTACCTTGCCGATGTCTCCGGCGATGCAAAGGCGCAGCGTGCGCGCATCGACTTCACGCAGCGCATGAACAAACGCCTGCTGGACCAGGCGGGAACCGATGCACGCATGGAAGGCATGATCGAGAGCATGGAGACCGCCTTCCGCATGCAGACCGCCACGCCCGAACTCGTGGACATCTCGAACGAGTCCGATGCGACCAAGCAGCTCTACGGCGTCGGCGGCAAGGACACCGACAAAAACGCCCGTGCCTGCCTGCTGGCACGCAAGATGAGCGAAGCAGGGGTTCGCTTTGTTCAGGTCACTCTAGGAGGCTGGGATCATCATGGCGATATTCGCAATGCACTGCCGAAAAGCTGCGCAGCCAGCGACCAGCCCTGCGCCGCGCTGATCAAAGATCTCAAATCACGCGGTCTGCTCGAAGACACACTCGTCATCTGGAGCGGTGAGTTCGGCCGCACGCCCTGGAGCCAGGACCTCAGTGGTACTTCTCCCATTGAAAAACATGGTCGTGAGCACCAGCCGGAAAGCTTCTGTGCCTGGATGGCTGGTGGTGGCATCAAGCCCGGCTTCACCTTCGGTGAGACCGACGACTTTGGCTTCCGGCCCGTTTCTGGAAAAGTCCATCTGCATGATCTTCACGCCACGATCTTGAACCAACTCGGCCTCGATCATGAGCAGCTGACGTGGCGGCATCTCGGTCGCGATTTCCGGCTCACAGATGTGTATGGCAACGTCGTGAAGGAGATTTTGGCATGAAGTATGTCAGTTCAATTTGGGCCGTCGCGTCATGCCTGGCTCTTCATAGTGCTGCGCGTGGCGCAGACGACTTTCAAACATCGATCCTGCCTTTGCTAAAAGAGCGGTGCAATTCGTGCCACTCAACCAAGAAGCAGAAAGGTGATCTCGATCTTGAGCGGTTTGCTTCCGTCGCAGACATCAAGCGGGAGCCGATGATCTGGGAAGGCGTGCTGGACCAGATCCACATGGGCGAGATGCCGCCGAAGAAAGAGCCTCAGCTTGCCGCCGAACAAAAAACGCTGCTGACCAAATGGGTGCAGGACCGACTGGAGGAAGTGGCGCTCGCAAGTGCTGGCGATCCCGGACCCGTGGTGCTTCGCCGTCTTTCAAACATGGAGTACACCTACACACTCCGTGATCTGACGGGTGTGGAGTCGCTTGACCCCGCGAAAGAGTTTCCTGTGGATGGCGCTGCAGGCGAAGGATTTACCAATGCGGGCGCGGCGCTCGTCATGTCGCCTGCGTTGCTGAGCAAGTATCTCGATGCGGCGAAGGACATCGCCAGTCACGCAGTTCTGACGCCTCAAGGGTTGAGCTTTTCCTCGCGCATCTCGCAACGTGACTGGACGGATGAGGCGCTGGCGAAAATTCGCGCCTTCTATGCACAGTTTTCCAACTCCGGCAGCGGTTCGAAAGTGCAAGCACAGGGCATCAATCTCGATACTGGTGACAGTGGCGTCCTGCCCTTGGAGCCATACCTCGCGGCGACGCGAGATGATCAAATGGCCACGAAGCTGAATGCCAAATACTTCGGCAGACTCCGTGCGGCGCTGGAAGGAAAAGAGCCCAATGCCATCCTCGACCTCGTGCGTCAGCAGTGGCGCGCTGGAGCAACTGCAGCACAGATGGCTGAAACCATCGTACAGTGGCAGAAGGCGCTCTGGCGCTTCAGTAGCATTGGACACATTGGCAAACTCAACGGGCCGAAGTCCTGGCAGGTGCCGGTTCTGCCGCTGACCGCCAGCGAGACGCTGCGCATCAAATTGCCCGCCAGTGGTGTTACCAAAGTCTTCTTGGTCTCATTTGCCATCGGCCAAGCCAGCGCCATCTGGGAAAATGCGCGAATCGTCACTCCGGGCCAGAAAGACCGCCCAGTCATCATCAACAGTGAGGAAGCAGTCATCCCTGCTGACATCGGCAAAGAGGCAGAATTTGTCATCACAGCTCGCCTGCATCCCGATTCCCAAGGTGCTGTGCAAGTGCGCGTGCTGACCGCCAAACCCACTGGACCTGCTGCGCTTGTTGCCAGCAAGGTGACCATCAACAAGCCCGGAAAAAAAGGCACATGGTCGGATGGCGAAAAACCCTTGAGCTTTGATGCGCCCATCCTCGTAGGAGACAACAGCGACATGCGAAAGCAACTCACCGCCCAGATCGCTGAGTTTCGTGCGCTGTTTCCCGCCGCGCTTTGTTACACGAAGATCGTCCCTGCGGATGAAGTGGTGACGCTCACCTTGTTCTATCGCGAAGATGAGCAGTTGAAGCGATTGATGCTTAACAAGGATCAGATTGCTGAAATCGACCGCTTGTGGGACGATCTGCGCTTCATCAGTGAAGCACCCTTGAAAGAAGTCGATGTCTTTGAGCAGCTCTGGCAGTTCGCCACTCAAGACGCCGATCCCAAAGCCTTTGAGCCGTTGCGCGCGCCGATTTACCGAGATGCCGAACTGTTCAAGCAGCAGCAAATCGCTGCCGAGCCCCGGCACGTACAGGCCGCTCTCGCCTTTGCTGCGCGTGCATGGCGCCGCCCGCTCAGCGAAACGGAGCAGACTGAACTGCATTCTTTGTATCAAAAGCTGCGCAAGCAGGATCTGTCGCATGCCGCAGCAGTGCGCATGCTGGTTGCTCGCGTGCTCGTGGCCCCCGAGTTTCTCTATCGGGGTGAAAAGGTCAGTCCAGGCGTCAAGCCTTCGCCGGTGAATGATCACGAACTCGCCACGCGTCTGAGTTATTTTCTTTGGTCATCATCCCCGGATGCGGGCCTTCACCAGTTCGCGATTGCTGGGAAGCTGCACGACCCCACCGTGCTCGCGGCACAAGCACGCCGCATGCTGAAGGACGATAAAATTCGCCGGCTCGCCACGGAGTTCGGCTGCCAGTGGCTGCACGTGCGGGATGTCGAGACACTGGATGAAAAGAGCGAGCGTCATTTCCCCACCTTCATCTCTCTGCGCGGCGACATGCAGGAGGAGGTGGTACGATTCTTCATCGACCTGTTTCAAAATGACCGCAGCGTGCTCTCGCTGCTCAACGCGGATCACACGTTCGTGAATGCCAGCCTCGCGAAGCATTACGCACTCGATGTGCAGGGTGATGGATGGCAGCGGTTTGAGGGTATTCAGTCCAAAGGGCGGGGCGGCATTCTCGGCTTTGCGGCAACACTGGCCAAACAATCCGGTGCTTCACGCACCAGCGCCATTCTGCGTGGCACCTGGCTCAGCGAGGTCATCCTCGGGGACAAGCTGCCCATTCCACCGAAGGGGGTGCCCATTCTGCCCGAAGAAGCCCCTGCAAACCTCAGCGAACGGCAGCTCATCGAACGTCACAGTCGCGATGAGAACTGTTCTGGATGTCATCGCCGCATTGATCCCTTCGGCTTCGCTCTGGAGGGTTTCGATGCCATCGGTCGTCCTCGCAAGGCCGACACGAAAACCGTATTGCCTGACGGCACTTCCGTCGATGGGCTCAGCGATCTGCGTGATTATCTGGTCAATAAACGTGGTGATGATTTCCTCCGTCAGTTCTGCCGCAAGCTGCTTGGCTATTCTCTGGGCCGCAGTGTGCAACTCTCTGACAGGCCGCTGATCGAGTCGATGGTGAGGAGTGATCATCGCATCGGCACCCTGATTGATCTCATCGTCCGCAGCCCGCAGTTTCGCGAAATGCGCGGCAAAGACGCCATCGCCCAACACTGAATCATTTTATGAACACACACCGTTACTCACGTCGCGCCTTTCTGCGCGGAACCGGCGTCTCTATGGCCCTGCCGTGGCTGGAGTCCTTCAATGTCTGGGGCGATGAACCGAAACGAGACAAACCGGCCAGTGAAGCACCGGTGCGCCTGTGCGTGACCTTTTCCGGAAATGGCTTCCATTCGAAAGAGTGGTGGGCCAAAGGCGAAGGGAAGGGCATGGAACTCGGCAAGGTGCTGCAGCCTTTGCATGAATTCCGTGAGAAGATGCTCTTTGTGCGCGGCTTGTATCACGAAGAAGCCCGAAAAGGAAACATCCATTCATCGCAAACAGGAAACATGCTTTCAGGCGCACCCATTGCCTCGGGTGGCGAGATTCGTTCAGGCACGAGTTTTGATCAGGTGCTGGCGCAGACCTATGGCCGCAGCACCAAGGTGCCGAGTCTCGTGCTCGCCTGTGAGAAATCGAATCCCTCGGTACACAAAAACTACTCGATGCTCTACAGCTCGCACATTTCATGGAGCTCGCCGACGACCCCGACTCCGCTGGAGCTTTATCCGGCGCTGGCCTTTGACCGCCTGTTCAAGGATGAAGCGTCACCCGCTGACAAGAGCGTGCTGGATGCGGTGCTGGCAGATGCGCAGGATTTGCGCCGCGAAATCAGCCGCAATGACCAGCGCAAGCTCGACGAGTATCTCGATTCAGTGCGCGATGTGGAGAAGCGCATCGAAAACGCCGGCAAGCGGGGGGAACTGCAGGGCTGGCGGCCCACGCTCGACAAACCGAACATCAAACGTCCCGCAGACGGCATCCCGCAGGACATCGGCGAACACATGCGGTTCATGATGGACCTCCTTGTCCTCGGTTTTCAGACCGACACCACACGTATCACGACTCTGAAACTGAACAACGACCACAGCGCCCTGCGGTTCCCGAATCTGCCGAGTATTCAGCAGGCAGGGCATGGCATCGACTACATGATCCATCATCTGCTCTCCCACAGCGACGGCGAGGACTGGCTGAAGGTGAACCAGTTCTTCATTGAGCAGCTCGCCTACCTCGCACGCAAGCTGGACAGTATTCAGGAAGGTCCGCGCACGCTGCTGGACAACACCATGATCATGCATTGCTCCAGCATGATGGCTGGTGCGAAGCACAACAATGACCAGCTGCCTGTGATTGTGATCGGTGGCGCAGGTGGACGACTCAAAGGTGGTCGTACGCTCGACTACACAGAGAAGACCGAGCGACAAATGTGCCGCCTTTTCATGTCCATGATGGACAAGATGGGCCAGCAGCCGAAGATTTTTGGCGATGCGAAAATGATGCTGGAAGAGGTTTGAAAAACGCGCGTTTTCGTTCTCCCTGTTCTGATCCCTCCTATGCCCATCATCACCGCCAACAAACTCCAGGATTCCTATGACGTGGTCATCGTTGGTTCGGGAGCGGGTGGCGGGCAGACCGCTTACACGCTGACGATGGAGGGCTTGAAGGTTCTCATTCTGGAGGCCGGGCGTTCTTTTGATGTGCAGTCTGAGGTGGCGATGCTGCAACTGCCCAGCCAGGCACCTTTGCGCGGTGAGAAGACTCCAGACAAGCAGTACGGCTTTCATGACTGCTCGATCAACAGTGGCTGGGATATTCCTGGTGAGCCCTACACGAATGCGAGCAAGGAGCCGGAAGACCAGTTTCGCTGGTGGCGGCAGCGCATGATGGGCGGTCGCACCAATCACTGGGGGCGCATCACGCTACGCAACGGGCCGTATGATTTCAAACCGCGCACCCGTTTTGATCTCGGTTTCGACTGGCCGATCGGCTATGACGACATCGCGCCATACTATGACAAGGTGGAGATGCTGATCGGCGTCTTTGGCACGAATGAAGGATTGGAGAACTCTCCAAACTCATCGCCGGGCGTGCTGCAGCCAGCACCAAAACTGCGAGTAGGCGAGCTTTACGCACAGAAGCATGGGAAAAAAGTCGGTGCTCATGTGGCCTCCATTCATCGTGCGGTGCTGACGAAACCGCAGGATGCCGACACGCTGCCAGCCAAGCTGCACCCTGGCAATGCGAAGGCGCAGAGCATTCTGGCGGACTCCATGCGCACGCGTTCACCCTGCTTTTGGGCGACGGACTGCCATCGCGGCTGTGCCATCCGGGCGAACTACGATTCGCAAACGGTGCATCTGCGGCCCGCGCTGGCCACCGGGAACCTCGACATCCTGCCGAACGCGATGGCGCGTGAGGTCACGCTGGACAAACAAGGCAGGGCCACGGGCATCACATTCATCAACAAGGCAAACGGTAGCGAAGGTCATGCAAAGGGTCGTGCCGTGGTGCTGGCGGCGAGTTCACAGGAGTCGGTGCGTCTGCTGCTGAACTCGAAGTCGAATGCTTTCCCGCAGGGGCTTGCGAACTCCAGCGGCAAAGTGGGAAAATACGTCACGGATTCGGTTTCTAGCAGCCTCGGTGCGCACATCCCGGCCTTTGAGGGCATGCCGATCCACAATGAAGACGGCGCGGGTGGTCCGCATGCCTATGTGCCGTGGACGCTGCATGCACAAAATCGCAAAGGTGAGCTGGGCTTTCCCGGAGGCTATCATCTGGAGTTCGGCAGCGGTCGTCAAATGCCATCGCTGACGACACTTAACGGCATTGAGAGCCGCCTCGGTCACGAAGGCGTGCTTTTTGGCGCGAAGCTCAAGGAAGAAGCACGGCGCTTTTACGGCTGCCAAATTGGCTTTGGAGGGCAGGGTACAATGCTGCCGAATGACGGTTCATTTTGCGAACTCGATCCTGAGTTGAAGGATCAGTGGGGCATTCCCGTCCTGCGCTTCCATTGGAAGTGGACGGACTTCGAACTCAACCAGGTACGCCACCAGCAGCAGCGCATCCGTGAACTGCTCGAAGCCATGGGCGGCAAGGTGGCGGCGAAAGCCGATGCCGATGTGTCCAAACTGATCAAGCGTGGCGGCGAAGTGATCCATGAGGTTGGTGGTGCGATCATGGGCGCAGACCGCGAGTCCTCGGTGACCAATCAGTGGAGCCAGACCTGGGACGTGAAGAACCTCTTCATGGCCGATGGTGCCCCCTTTGCCAGTACGGCAGACAAGAATCCCACACTCACCATCATGGCGCTGGCATGGCGCATGGCCGACCACCTGATGGACGAAATGAAGAAAGGAAACATCTGATGAGCACTCCCGACGACCTCCCACGCATGGACCGCCGCAAGGCGCTGCAATGGATGCTCACCGCCACGGCAACTATGGCCGTGCGAGATCCCAGTCTCTTCGCCGCTGATGCAAATGCCATCAAGGCTCAGGGCTACGGGCCTGATCCGGTCATGGTGAAGATTTACAAGCCGGGTGATGTCTGGCCGCTCACGCTTGCCGAGCCCCAGCGCCGTACCACGCGTGCCCTGTGCGATGTTATCATGCCTGCGGATGAAACTTCACCCAGCGCTTCCGCACTTGGTGTGCCGGACTTCATCGACGAATGGATAAGCTCGCCCTATCCTGCTCAGGCAGGTGATCGACGCCTCGTGCTCGAAGGCCTGCAATGGATCGATCAGGAAGCCAGCACCCGCTTTGGCAAAACCTTCCCCGATCTCACACTCGAACAACAAACCGCCATTTGCAGCGATCTCGCCTCTGCGAAACCACTGCCCGAATACAAGAAGGCCGTGACTTTCTTCAAACGCTTCCGCGACCTGACCGCAGGCGGCTACTACACCACACCCGAAGGCATGAAGGCCATCGGCTACGTTGGCAACATGCCCTCCGGCACCTTCGAAGGGCCTCCCCTTGAAGCGCTGAAGCATGTGGGCCTCGCTTGATCTTGGTCACACCTCTTTATGAAAACACTCCGTTGCACTGCAGTCGCCCTTTTCATCTTTGCCTGCTTGGCTGTGCAAGCCTCCGCGCAGACCAGCTATCGCAAAGTGCTCTTCCTCGGCAACAGCATCACCAAGCATGGACCCAAGGCTGACATCGACTGGTCGGGCAACTGGGGCATGGCAGCGACCGTCGAGGCGAACGACTACGTACACCTCGTCACCAAAGCTCTGACAGAAAAGGCAGACGCTGCACCCGAGGTGATGGTGAAGAACATCGCCGACTTTGAGCGTGCGTACGCAGGCTATGACGTCGCAGCGAAAATGAGGGACGCCATCGAGTTTAAAGCTGACCTGATAATCCTCGCCATCGGCGAAAACGTGCCGGGTCTGAAGACAGCCGAGGACAAGGCGAAACTGCAGACCAGCCTGACCACCCTGCTGCGTGCGCTGAAAGGCGAGCGGCAGCCCACGATTCTCGTGCGCAGTTGTTTCTGGGCCAATGCCGCCAAAGACGAAGCACTCCAGCAAGCCTGCACCGCCGTAGGCGGTGTTTATGTCAACATCAGCAGCCTGAGCAAGGATGAAGCGAACTACGGCCGTTCTGAGCGGCCATACAAACATGCAGGCGTGGCAAATCATCCCGGTGACAAAGGCATGGCGGCCATCGCTTCGGCCTTGGTGAAGGCAGTGCCGTGAGTTTCTAACGCAGTGATTTGAAATACTCAACCGCCGCTGAGCGGAACTCGGCCTCAGCGGGAGGTTTGCCGGTGCGTGTGGTCCATTCGGCAACAAGCTGTCTTGCCCACTGGTAGTACAGACGGTGGGTCTCATAGATCGGCTGTTTGACGCCCTTGTCATCAATCATCCAGAAGCCGCGCTGCGTGCCGTCGGGTTCGAGTTCATTGTTGTAGAGCTCCCAGTAAAGGATGAACGGGCAGCCCCATTCCAGCGCCGCCTGAATGGTGATGAGTGAAAGACGGTTTTGTTCCTCTGGCGAGTTGTGCGGTTTGCCATTGTGAAACACCGAGTAGCCGTACTCACCGATGAAGACGCGCTTGCCCTCAATGCCTTTTTTCGGCATGAGCTTGGACTCGATGTAGCTGAGCACGGTTTTGATTTCCTCCGGCTTGGGCTCGTTGGTGACGTCGTAGGCGGAGTAGGAAACGAAATCCACCGCCACATAGGGCAGCACCTGATTGGCCAACGTGGGGCGGCCTTCGCGCAGGGAGATCGTGGGATGATTGAGCTCGGTGTAATGCCAGACCTGAACATCCTGATGCGGCGTGTCGCGTTTGGCATCATCCACAGCGCGCTGCCGAGTGGTCAGCCAGTCGATCATGCCCTGCACTTTTTCAGGCGTCACCTGGGCGTCAGCGGTTTTGCTGATGCCACCGCGCAGGAGGTTGTCGCCCTCCCAATGCCCGAGGTAGAAGGTCTTAGCGGTGCCGCTGTAGGTTTTCAGCAGATGCGCCACGAGTGCGTACATCTCCTGATACTCCTGCTCTGCATGGGCTTTGGAGAGGCCCTGCTGCCACGAGGTGTTAGCAAAAGGTTCCGCCCAGAGCTGGTAATTGGCGAAGGGCATGTCCAGCACCTTGCGGTGGGCGGGTTCGTCGCGTGCCAGTTCGACCAGCGAATGGATGCCCGGGTAGCGCTCCGGTTTGCGCCGCAGGTCAAACTTCATGCAACTCGCCCCCATGGCGCGGATGACCTCGGCAGACTCCACCAGAGAATCCTGGCGGGTGAACTGGTATTGGTATTTGCCAGTGATTGCCTGGGTGCCGAGGACGTAGTTGAAGCGGTCCACCTCGGACAGTTCCGCAGCCGCCATTCCGGCTGCAAGCAAGAAGAACATCATAGGCTTGCAGAAGTCAGGGATCATAGGGCTCAGAGAAGCACGCTTTTCCTCCATAGGGCACTCAAACCGGCGGATTTTGCCAATTTTCGTGTCCAAAAGCGTACTTCTTGGGCCTTTTACTATCGACATGACACGGTCACGCCTTCCAGCCCTCCTTTTCCTTCTCGCTTGCCACATCACGGGCGTGTCGTTTGCTGCGGACGACGATGCAGCGCGTTCGGCGATGAAGTTCTTCGAAAACGAGGTGCGCCCGATCCTTGTGAAACGCTGTTTCGACTGCCACAGCCAGACCAAACAAAAGGGCGGACTGCGCGTGGACAACATCGGCTATTTGAAGGCTGGTGGTGATACCGGCCCCGCCCTGATTCCTGGCCATCCGGAGAAATCCCCCATGGTTGAGGCGATTCATTATGCCGACGAGGAGTTTCAAATGCCGCCCAAGAACAACGGCGGGAAGATGCCCGACGCTGAGATCGCTGTTCTGGAAAAATGGATCAAGCTGGGCGCTCCTTGGCCTCAGGATGCGGCGGAGAAGGTCGTCGTGACGGAAGGCGGTTTCACCGAAGAGCAGAGGAATTACTGGTTCTTCAAGCCGGTGGCGAAAGTTTCCCCGCCTGCAGTGAAGAGCCCATGGGTGCGCAATGACATCGACCGCTTCATCATGGCGAAGCAGATGGAGATGAAGCTCGACCCGGCTGCTGCTGCCGAACGCAATGAGCTGGTGCGGCGCGTTTATTTTGATCTGCACGGCCTGCCACCGACGCGTGAGCAGATTGACTCGTTTGTGAATGACAAGGACCCGCGTGCTTATGAGAAGCTCGTGGATGAATTGCTGGCCAGTCCGCAATACGGGGAGCGCTGGGCGCAACACTGGCTCGATCTTGTGCGCTATGCCGAGAGTGACGGTTACAATGCGGATGAATATCGTGCGTCCGTGTGGCCTTACCGCGACTACGTCATCAAATCCTTCAATGACGACAAGCCCTACGACCAGTTCGTGCGCGAGCAGCTCGCGGGCGATGAGATCGCGCCAAATGATCCCAATGTGCTCATCGCCACCTGCTTCCTGCGCAATCCGGTGTACGAATGGAATCAGCGCGATGTGAAGGGTCAGTGGGACATTATTCTCACCGATATGACGGACACCACCGGCGAGCTCTTCCTCGGCCTGAGCATGGGCTGCGCGCATTGTCACAATCACAAGTTCGATCCCATCCTGCAGAAGGATTACTACCGCTTGCGTGCCTTCCTGGCCCCGGTGCAATGGCGCGATGACATGAAGCTGGCGACTCCTGCCGAAAAGAAAGCTTTTGATGAGCAGCAGGCCAAGTGGGAGACCGCCACCGCCGACATTCGCGCCAAGATGGACGCACTGACCAAGCCTCTGGTCGAACCCAAGGTGGAGCGCGCACTGACGCGTTTCACAGAAGATCTGCAGGAAATGGTGCGCAAGCCGGATGAGCAGCGCGAGGCCCTGGAAAAGCAGCTCGCCGGTTTGTGCCAGCGCCAGTTGCAGCGCGAGCGCAAGACCTTTGATCCGATGAAGAGCCTCAAAACGGAGGAGCAGAAAGCGCAGTACAAGACGCTGACCGAAGAGTTGAAGAAGTTTGACGATCTCAAGCCGAAGCCTTTACTGGACGCCTTTGTTGCTACTGATACCGGGACTAAAGCACCTTCGGTCTCACTCAAAACGCGCAAGGGAGAGCAGGAAATCGCGCCCGGATTCCTCACCTTGCTGGAGCCGAAGGAGCCCGAGATCAAACCCATCGGCAATTCCACGGGCCGCCGCACAGTTTTGGCCAACTGGATCACGCGCCCCGACAACCGGCTTTCCACACGCGTCATTGTGAATCGCGTGTGGCAGTACCATTTCGGCCGGGGCATCGTCGCGACAGCCAGCGACTTTGGCAAGCTGGGCGAGAAACCCACGCACCCGGAACTGCTCGACTACCTAACGACCAAGTTCGTCGCGAATGGCTGGCATTTGAAGCCGCTGCACCGTGAGATCATGCTCTCCGCAACGTATCGCCAGACGGCGCGGCGTGAGCCGACGTCCGCCATCGAGCAGATCGATCCATCCAACCATTACCTGTGGCACTTCAATCCCCGCCGTCTCGATGCGGAGCAGGTGCGTGATGCGCTGCTGGCTGCGAGCGGGGAACTCGATGCCAAAGCCGGAGGCCCCGCAGAAGATGGCAATGGCACCCGCCGCTCCATCTACACGATGAAGAAGCGCAACAATCAGAACGAACTGCTGCGCGCCCTTGATGCACCCGCAGGTTTCGCCAGCACGGCTGAACGTCAGAGCACCACGACTCCTACGCAGGCCTTGCAACTGCTCAACGGCGACTGGTTGCTGGCCCGCGCGCGCAAGCTGGCCGGACGCGTGGAAAACATCGATGATGTCTGGCTCGCCGTGCTGGGCCGCCTGCCGACGAAGCTGGAACGCGAAAAGGCGGAATCCTTTTTGAAAAAACGCGCTGGTACCGCCACTGCGCCAGTGGCGGCGAACGGCGATGCGGATGAAAATAGCAGCTCCTTCAAGGAGAACTCACCGCATGAACGTCTCCTCATCCAAAACGGCCAGGAGGAAGGTGATGAATTCACGGTGGAGGCCATTGCCAGCCTTAACAGCATCGATGTGAATGCTTCGGTGCGCACCATCGCTTCCCGTTGGAATGGTGGAAAGGACAGCCTTGAATCCTTCGGTTGGAGCCTCGGTGTGACGGGCGTGAAATCACGGTTCAAGCCGCGCAATGTCATCCTGCAGGTCGTTGGCGAGGATGAAAACTCGAACATCGGCTATCAGGTGGTGCCATCAGACATTCATATTGAATTGGGTCGTCGTTATCACATCGTCGTTCGCGTTTCCTGCACCGGCCACACTGTCGCTTTCACCGTGCGTGATCTCGATACACCGGGAACTGCGCCGGAATCTGTCGTGGTGCCTTTGGACATCCGTGCCAAGCTCAGCGCGGGCACCGCCCAACTCGTGATCGGTGGTTTGAATAAACGCGCGCCCACACACCAGTGGGACGGCCAGATCGAAGCGCTGCGCGTGGCCGGCGGTCTTCTTGATGACAAGTCTCTCAGCAGCGACGCGGAGAAATGGTCCGCCGGTCTTGTCACCTGGCGTTCCGCAGATCCGCTGACCTCGCAGTTTGCCTGGTCCGGTTCAGACACGAAAACCGTCGAGGCCGATGATCCTTTCCATCAGGCCATGAATGATCTCTGCCAGGTCCTGCTGAACACGAACGAGTTCTTTTACCTTCACTAACACCATGAGCTGCAATCGATTCGACCTTCCCAATTCGCGTCGCGAGTTTCTGCAAACCGCCGGCTGCGGCTTTGGTGCCGTGGCACTGGCCGGTCTGATGGGGGAGCAAAGCGCCTCCGCCGCCATTCCGCTGCCACAGCGTGCGGCAAAGGCCAAGAGTGTGATCTTCCTCTTCATGGAAGGCGGGCCCAGCCACCTGGACACTTTTGATTATAAGCCGCTTCTCAACAAGCTCGCCGGTCAGTCTCTGCCTGCGAGTTTCAAACCACCAATCACCGCCATGGGTGAATCCAAGTCGCCATTGCTCGAATGCAAACGCACCTGGAAGCAATATGGCCAGGGCGGTTTGTGGATTTCTGACTGGTTTCAAAATGTGGCGCAGCATGCGGATGATCTCGCGGTGATCCATTCCTGCGCTTCGAGCGGTATCAATCATGCCGGCGGCGTGTGCTCCATGAACACCGGCTCCGTCTTTGGCGGGCGGCCCTCGCTCGGGGCCTGGGCTTCGTATGGTCTGGGTTCTGAAAATCAAAACCTGCCCGGCTTTGTGGTCATCAAAGACAGTGAAGCCACCGTGGTGAACGGCGTTCGCAACTGGGGCAACGGCTTCATGCCCGCTGTGTATCAAGGCGTGGAGTTCAACTCCGACGGCGTGCCGATCAAATACCTCGACAATCCCAAAGGCGTGGATCGCAAGCGCCAGCGTGACAAGCTCGACCTGCTTGGTGCCTTGAACCACGACTACGGCGCATCCCGTGCCAGCAACACCGAGCTAGACGCCCGCATTCGCGGTTATGAACTCGCCTACAAGATGCAGGCAGAGGCGCCGCAGGCAGTCGATCTCAGCAAGGAGACGGAAGCCACAAAGCAGCTCTACGGCATGGACAACGAAGCCACCGCCGTGTTTGGCCGCAATTGCCTTCTCGCCCGTCGGCTCGTCGAAAACGGTGTGCGTTTCATCCAGCTCTACAGCGGTGCTGGCAGCAAATGGGACAGCCACAAAGGCATCGAGGTAAATCACTCGAAGCTCTGCAATGCCGTCGATAAACCCATTGCGGGTCTGCTCGCAGATCTCAAGTCGCGCGGCCTGCTCGATGAAACCCTCGTCATCTGGGGCGGCGAATTTGGCCGCACACCGATGAGCGAGCAGGGCGATGGCCGCGACCACAACCCCACCGGCTTCACCATGTGGATGGCCGGTGGCGGCGTGAAAGGTGGCCAGACCTACGGTGCCACCGACGACCTCGGACTCTACGCCGTCGAAGACCGCCTTCATGTGCATGACATCCATTCAACCATCCTGTATTTGATGGGCCTGGATCACACCAAGCTCGTCTATAACCACAAAGGCCGTCCCGAACGCATCGACCAGAACGAGGGGCATCCGATGACCAAGCTGCTGGGTGCGTGATCACGGTGGGTGGTTAGTCCACTTCACCAGCATGATTCCTTTGCAAAGCCTTCGCACGGTTGTCCGTTTGCTTGGCATGCATCTTCGTACTCTTGCCGCTCTCGTTCCGCTGCTGCTCACTTCCGCTCTAGCCCAAACCGGGCTGCAAAAGGTGGATGTCGTCATCGCGCCGCCGAAGAATCTCAAAACGAAGCTCGCGCCAGGCTACACGATCCCCATCGTCGATATCAGCGGTGATAAAGAGCGCCAGGTCATCGTGGATCGGGAGAAAGGCCAGTATCTCGGTCATCCGACAACACTGCTGCTCGAAGACAACAAAACGATGCTCATCGTCTATCCAAAAGGCCATGGGCGCGGCCCCATCGTTTACAAACGCAGCAACGACACGGGTCTGACATGGAGCGAAAGGCTGCCAACACCAAAAACATGGGAGACGTCCGTGGAGGTGCCCACTCTACACAGGGTAATCGATGCGAACGGCAAAAAGCGCATCATCATGTTCAGCGGCCTGTACCCCATCCGCATGGCAGTCACCGAGGATGATGGCGCAAACTGGAGCGAGCTTGCCCCCATCGGCAACTTCGGCGGCATCGTCACCATGGGCACGGTGATCGATCTGAAAACACCGGGCCACTACCTGGCCTTTTTCCATGATGATGGCCGCTACATTCGTGGTGCACCGGCTAAAGCATGGCGCTTCTGGGTTTACACCACGCTTTCCAAAGACGGTGGCCTCACTTGGAGTGCTCCCACTCCCATCGCCATGCTGCCGGATGCGAATCTGTGCGAGCCGGGGGCATTGCGTTCCCCGGATGGAAAACAAATAGCCGTGTTGCTGCGTGAGAATTCGCGGAAGTACAATTCGTTCGTCATCTTCTCAAACGACGAAGGCCAGACCTGGAGCGAGCCCAAGGAACTTCCAGCCGCCCTTACCGGAGATCGCCACGTCGCCAGGTACACGCCCGATGGCCGTTTGTTCATCAGCTTCCGTGACACGACGCATGTCAGTCCGACCAAAGGCGACTGGGTCGGCTGGGTCGGCAAATACGAGGACATCGTCAACGGCACCGAAGGTCAGTACCGTGTGCGCATCATGGACAACACCAAAGGCGCCGACTGCACCTACCCCGGCATCGAAGTGCTGCCAGATGGCACCATCGTCACCACCACCTATGGCCATTGGACGGAAGGCGAAGCACCCTACATCGTGAGCGTGCGCTTCAAGCTGGCGGAACTCGACGCCAAGGTCTCGAAGAAATAAGGCCTTATTTTCAGCCATGACTTCATCCACCAACCGCCGCCAGTTTCTCTCCACGTTCGCTCTCGGGGCACTTGCTGCGCGCGGGCAGGAGGCGCCGAAGTTCCCGCCAGTTCGGGTCATCACCAAAGGCCCCGGGTTCCATTGGTTCGGCTACTACGACAAGCTCCAGTTTTCTCCAGACAACCGCTTTGTGCTGAGCAACAAGGTCAGCTTTGAGCATCGTTCTCCGACCGCGGACGATGAGATCGAAGTCGGCATGGTCGATCTGCAGGAGAACGACAAGTGGATACCCCTCGGCAAGACGCGTGCCTGGTGCTGGCAGCAGGGCTGCATGCTGCAATGGATCCCCGGCACCGAGTCCAAGGTGATCTGGAATGACCGTGAGAAAGACCGCTTTGTCAGCCACATCCTTGATGTGAAGACAGGCGAGAAACACACCATTCCCAGCCCGATCTACGCTCTGGCTCCAAACGGCAAAGAAGCCGTGAGCTGCGATTTCGCACGAGTGGCCGACTGCCGGCCCGGGTACGGTTACGCTGGCATCAAGGACCGCTTCTTTGATGACATGGCGCCCGCAGGCAGCGGCGTTACCCATGTGAATCTAGAAACCGGCGCAGAGAAGCTCATCGTTTCGCATGCCCTGCTCGCCAAGACCGGCGTGGTGATGGAAAATCATCCCGACTCCAAGCACCACGCTTATCACCTGCTGGTTGGCCCCGATGGCAAACGCTTCATCATGCTGCATCGCTGGACGCAGCCGAAGGGTGGCCATATGACGCGCCTGATCACGGCCAACATGGACGGCGGCGATCTCCGCATCGTCATCCCCAATGGCTACGCCTCCCACTTCATCTGGCGCGATGCCACGCACATCCTCTCGCAGGCCAAAGACTGGCTCGGCAACAAGGAGTGGGGCGACTTCCTCTTCGAAGACAAGGACAGCGGCATCATCGAGGAGATCGGTCATGGCGTGCTCGATAACGGTGGCCACCTGACCTATCTGCATCACAACGAGTGGATTTTGAACGACACCTACCCCAAGGGCGTGCGCCGCATCCAGACGCCTCACATCTATCACATCGCCACAAACAAACGCATCGACCTCGGCGAGTTTCACTCACCTCGCGAATACACCGGCGAATGGCGCGTGGACAATCACCCGCGTTCCAGCCGCGACGAGCGCTGGGTCTGCATCGACGCTGCACATGCCGATCAAGGGCGGCAACTGCATCTCATCGACATCCAGGGGATGCTTTCTTGATCCCTGGCACAGGTCTTTGCAACTGGCAGTAAAAAGGAGGCTGCGGGCGCAGTATTGATTCCATGCGCTCGATTTTTCTCGTTCTCTTCGCCACGGTCTCTCTTCACGCCGCAGACACACCCAAGGCGGCCCTCATGGCAGGTGCGGCCACCAGCAATATCACACCAGAGCTGGGGAGCGAGGTGGTGGGCGGCTTCCTGCCCTATCCATGCACCAACATTCATGATGAACTGCATGCGCGCTGCCTCGTGCTGGATGACGGGAAGACGAAGCTGGCGCTCGTCGTGTGTGATCTTCTCGGCATGCATCGCAGCTTGTGTGTGACGGCCCGCGAACTGATCGAAAAAGAAACCGGCATCCCGTCAGCGAATGTGCTCATCTCCGGCACGCATACGCATTCAGCGGCCAATGCCATCGGCGGGCCAGTGCGCTTCTACTCCTCGGACATGGAACTGACGGACTATCAAAAGTTCGTCGTGCGGCGCATCACAGATGGAGTGCGTCGTGCGGTCACTCTGCTGCGTCCGGCAGAGATCGCCTTCGGCACTGTAGACATCCCGGAGCACGTGAACATTCGCCGCTGGTTCCTCAAGGAAGGCTCCATGCCACCCAATCCCTTCGGCAAGATCGACAGGGTGAAGATGAACCCCGGCGCGGGCAGTGCTTCACTGGTCGAACCCGCCGGCGAGCCTGATCCCACCGTATCCTTCATTGCACTCCGTGAGCCCGGCGGGCGGCTGATCTCAGTCTATTCGGCCTACTCGCTGCATTACGTCGGCGGCGTGAATGGCGCGGACATCTCCGCTGACTACTACGGCATGTACTGCGAAGCGCTGAAGCGCCTGCAAGTCGGCGGCAACGACGATCCGCCGTTTGTCGCGCTGATGGCCAATGGCACCAGCGGTGACGCCAACAACACCAACTTCCGCAATCCCCAGCCGCGCAAGCAGCCTTATGAGCAAATGCGCCACGTGGCCGAAGACGTGGCCGCAAAAGTGAACACAGCTCTGTCCAAAGTGAACTGGCAAAACAGCGCTCCCCTCGCAGCTCGTTATCGAGAACTCGGTATCACCTGGCGCAAGATCGATCCCGAACTCATCGCCTGGGCCAAAGAAACCGAGGCCAAGACCCCACGCATCCAGGGCAAGGCCGATCTGCCACTCGCCTATGCCGGACGCGTTCAGCGGCTGGCGGTGGCCAGTCCTGAAACCAAAGCACCGGTGCAAATTCTGCGCATAGGCGACATCTGCATCGGCACCACCCCGACGGAAACCTTCGCCGAAACTGGTGTCGAATTCCGCAAGCGCAGCCCGTTTGCCAAGTCCTTCGTGGTCGAGCTGGCGCATGGCTACTACGGCTACATGCCCACCCCGCGCCACTTTGAACTTGGCGGTTATGAAACATGGCCCGGCACCAACAATCTGGAGCCTCAAGCTTCCGTGAAAATGATGGATGCACTGCTGGAGATGGCCGCAGAACTCAACAAGTAGGCTCAAGCCAAAGGCAGGTCCGAATGGGCGCGGCTGCACGCATCACATACAAACTTGGACATGCATATGAAACTTATTTGTCTCACGATCCTGCTGCTGCCACTGACAACCTTCGCCGCTTGGCTAGCCGGTGCAGCCAAAGCGGACATCACGCCCATCGAATCGGTGCCGCTTGCGGGTTACGGCGGCAAGACGCGCATGTCACAGCGGGTGGAGCATCCTATCTGGCTGAAGGCGCTCGCGCTCAAGGATGACTCGGCCCAGACTCTGGTGCTCGTGACAGCAGATTTGGTTGGGTTAAGCGACAAGATGGTCGCCATCATCGCGAAGTCCGCGCATGAGAAGCACGGCATCCCGCGCGGGCGGCTGATCTTGAACACCTCGCACAATCACTCCTGCCCGGTGACGGCAGATGTGCTGTGGTTGTACTATGAATTCACGCCAGAAGAGGCGGCAGTGAAGGATCGCTACACGTCGTTGGTTTATGCCAAGTATGAAGAAGTGATCGGTGCGGCCATCGCCAATCTCGCACCCGCAGAGCTTGCGTTTGAACAGGGGCTCGCCGGAGTGGCAGTCAACCGGCGGCGCTCACGTGGTCCGGAAAGCCGCGCTCTTGGCAGGCAGGTGGATCAGGATGTGCCCGTCATCACGGCGAAATCCGGCAATGATCTCAAGGCCATCGTCTTCGGCTATTCCTGCCACACCACGGCACTCGGCGGCTTGAGCATCAATGGCGACTACGCAGGCTTCGCGCAGCTTGAGTTGGAAAAGTCGTTCCCAGGTTCCATAGCCATGTTTGTGCAAAACTGCGGTGGTGATGCGAATCCGCTGCCACGCATTCGCGGCAAGGATGTCGAGGCGACCGAACTCGCGAGCATGTATGGCAAAGTTTTGGCCGAGGCGGTTCGCCAGGTGATCGCCACCAAAATGCCGCCACTTAGCGGTCCTATTCATGCGGCGATGGGCGAGACGGAGCTGTTGCTGCAGCCCGGCATCCCGCTCGAAGAACTTAAGCAACGCCTGCCGAACCTTACTGGCATGCCGAAACGTGAATTCCAGCATTTCATCCACCAATACGAGACTCTCGGCTCGCCGCCAGATCGTGTGAAGTATCCGATCCAAGTCTGGCGCTTCGGCACAGACTTCACTTTCATCGCGCTGAGCGGCGAAACAGTGGTGGACTACTCGCTCAAGTTCAAAGCGACCTACGGCTGGAACAACACCTGGGTCTGCGGCTACAACAACGATCTTACCAGCTACGTGCCGAGTCTGCGTGTGCTCAAAGAAGGTGGCTACGAAGGCGTGACCGGCATGTTTGAATACGGTCTTCGTGCTCCTTACACCGAGACTGTGGAGGAGCGGATCACGACGAAAGTCGCGGAGCTGATGAAGCAGTCGAAGTGATTACTTTTCCACGACAGCTTCTAGCATGGTAGTGCCAAGAATGAGATGGAGTGTCAGTTGTTTCAAGGCGGTAATCTTACGGTGCTGCGGGATATTTATACAACGCCGCATCATGCTGCCAGGACGTGGTTATAAAATCGAACACAGTTCACGCGTGTCTGTCTCACATTTTACCCCGGGCGTGCAATGTGTCGTGCCCAACTAAAATGAGTAACCTCCGTTTGTTCCTGCTGGCCGCGCTCTGCGCGGGTTGTGCTTCCTGCCAAAGCGTTTCCAGAGTCGCCCCCCGAAAACTGGTAAGCCTGCGTTCCGGCAGCACCATCAGCAATGTCAAGACCACCGCTTACACCCAAAGCGAGAGCGACCACATTGTGTATGGTGCCAAGAGCGCCGTGGGCAACACCCTCAAGTTCGGCGCTGTGCGCAGTGCCGCCGCTGACTGGTCCGTTTACCCGGTCGGGACCGAATTCAAGATCGAGGGCGAGTCTTATGTTTATCAGGTCGACGACTACGGCTCCGCGCTCGTCGGCACCGGCACCATTGACCTTTACCGCCCATCCAAGGCATCCATGGACCAGTGGGGCGCACGCAATGTGAATATCAAGGTGCTCAAATGGGGTTCCTTTGACCAGAGTCTTGCAATTATGAAGCCGCGCGTGGGGATCAAACCCCACATCCGCCAGATGGTCAGCGCGATCGAAACCCGTCGCCCTCCGTCATCTTAGCAGAGGGACGGAGATGGCTCACATTTTGAGCCCCATAGGGCAGAGGTGGCCAAGGGTGGCGGCAGGGCAGGGCCCCCCAACATCCCCCACACCAAGTTTCCGTTTGAGCCGCCCCTGCTTTCGGGCTAGTCAGCAGGCCACCATTTCCCCATGAGCAGCCCCTCCGCACACACGTATAAAGAAGCCGGCGTCGATATTCACGAAGCAGCATCGCTGGTCGATGACATCGGCGTGCTGGTGAAGCGCACGCAGCAGAAGCGGAAACTGGCAAATCCCTTTGGTCTGTTCGCTGCCGCCTACGACCTCAGTGGATACAAGCATCCCATCATTCTCACGGGCTGTGACGGGGTCGGCACGAAGATCGAGATCCTGATCAAACACGACCAGCTCGAAGCCGCCGGCAAAGACCTCGTCGCCATGAACGTGAATGACGTGCTCACGACCGGGGCAGATCCCATCATGTTCCTCGATTACGTGGGCATCCCCAAGATCCAGAAGACGCAGATCACCCGCATTATCGCCGGCATGACCGAATACTTGGAGGCCTGCAATTGCATCCTTGCCGGCGGTGAAACGGCTGAGATGCCCGGCATGGTGCCCGAGGGCATGGTCGAGCTCAGCGGCTTTGCCATCGGCGCTTGCGAAAAGGAAGATCTGCTCGATCCCGGCACCATCGCCGCAGGTGACGTGCTTATCGGCTGGCCTAGCGCAGGTTTCCATGCGAACGGCTTCAGCCTTGTCCGCCGCATCATCGAGAAGGAGAACCTCCAGTTCAGCGAGGACGAGATGCGTACTCTGCTGCTCCCTACGCTTCTCTATCATGAGCAGCCGGCTGCTCTCAAAGCTGCAGGCATTCGTCCGAAGGCCATGGCCCACATCACCGGTGGTGGTCTGCCGGAAAACCTCGGCCGCATGTTCCTCAAGCGTGGTCTGGGTGCCAATCTTCGTATTCCATTCTGGCAGAACGATGTAGTTCAGAAAGTGCTGCGTCATGCAGACAAAAAAGACGCCATCGACACCTTCAACATGGGCCTCGGCTGGGTTGCCATCGTCTCATCCGCAGATGCAGATAAAGCCCTCACCTGCGGCAAGGGCGCCAAAATCATCGGCGAGATGGACACCAGCGCTCAGGTCAGCGTGGAGATCGTCTGAAAAATGGCGAGAGGCTGGCCGTGAGTGGCGCTCGCGATCCAGCCCTATCCTGTCATTTCACCTCCACTGACCAGGTGAGGGTGCGGTTTGCCAAGTCCACTTTGCATGATTTTTTGTCAGTGCCTGCGGCTGATTCCAGTGCATCATGGGTAGGTTGAGCGCGGCCATGCCGCCGAACCCGACCGCCACCCGTCATGAATTCTTTGCTCCAGCGCTGCCTGCTCTTCATGGCGCTCCTTGCCTTGGTGGGCATCTCACCGCTGCATGCTGCCGAACCTTTACCCAGCAGCGCACCAGACAAACTACTGCATGAATCCATGCTGCTGCCCGGCGTTTCCTTGTCCCACGGCATCTCTGAAATCACCGGCGTCGCCATCAGTCCGCTATTAGGCGTCAGCGCCATGGGTGTCTGGACCTATTGGAAGACCGAGGCGCATCTGCGCCATCGCCTGCCGTGGTACTGCCACCCCGGAGTTTGGGGCACCGGGCTGGGGCTGCTCCTCATCTGCTTTCTCAAAGACTTCCTCGGCACCGCCGCTCCGCCACTGGTCAAAAAGCCGCTCGATTTTCTCGAACTCTTCGAAAACAAGCTGAGCGCTCTGGTCGCCAGCGTCGGGTTCGTGCCACTCGTGGCCCTCGCCATGGCCCAGGCCGACAAGGTACAGCCGCAGGCCGCTAGCCATCTGGTGGAATCTGGACTGGCTGTGATGCCAATGGCCAGCCTAATCGACTTGGGCGTCCACACGCCGTGGATCTCCATTCCGGTCGCCATCGTGGCCTTCAGCGTCGTTTGGCTCAGCTCACACGCACTCAATGTGCTCATCGCTCTCTCTCCTTTTGGCATCGTCGATGCCGGACTCAAGCTCATCAAACTTGGCCTCATCGTCCTGGTGGCAGGCAGCACTTTGATTCATCCGTATGCCGGCGCAGCGGTATCCCTTCTGCTGATTCTCATCGGCCTGCTCTTTGCAGGCTGGTCGTTTCGCCTCACGCTTTTCGGCACCCTCATGGGGCGTGATTTCCTCCTCAACAAGCGCGCCACCGCCGCAGATCTGGAAAAAGGCGTGAAAGGCTTTCTGGCGCGCCGCACCGAGGGTGTACCCGCTCGCACCCTGGTCAGGCTGGAGCAGGACCCCGCAGGCCGCCCCGTGCTCACTTATCACCCATGGCTGGTGCTGCCCGAGCACCGCATCGCTCTGGCAGACGCCGACATGGTCATCTGCAAAGGACTGCTCCATCCCTCACTGGCTCAGCGCCATGCTTCAGCGCCCGCAGCGGTCCGCAGCACCCTCATTCTGCTGCCTCGTTACCGCAGGCTGGAGGACACCATCGCCCGGCACTTTGGCTGCCAGGAAGTCATGGACAGTGCCCTCCTTCGTGGCTTCAAGGCCATGCGCCAGTGGCTTGTGGAGATGCTTTCGTCCGGACGAAAACTCGTGGAAATGCATCAAGGATGAACCTGCGCAGGGTTGCGCAGGCCTGATTCCCGCCTATCTACGCGGCCCGCTTATGCACAGTTTCCGCTACCACCAAGGCCAGCTTTTCGCCGAAAACGTCCCGCTTCAATCTCTCGCCGAGAAGTACGGCACCCCGCTCTATGTCTATTCCAAGAGCACCATCTCCGGCCATTACACGCGTTTGGACGCTGCTCTGGCAAAGCTGGACCACCTGATCTGCTTCGCTGTGAAAGCGAACTCGAACATCGCCGTGCTCAATACCATCGCCAAACTCGGCGGCGGCTTTGACATCGTCTCCGCTGGCGAACTCTACCGCGTCATCAAGGCCGGTGGCGATCCCGCGAAATGCACCTTCGCCGGTGTGGGCAAAACCCGCGACGAAATCGAATACGCCCTCAAGCAGGGCATCTACTGCTTCAATGCCGAGTCCGAGGCCGAACTGCACTACATCAACCAAGTCGCTGGAGAGCTCGGCATGCAGGCCCCCGTGGCCGTCCGCGTGAACCCCAATGTCGATGCGCATACGCACGCTAAGATCACCACCGGCAAGAGCGAGAACAAGTTCGGCATCGATTTCGACCAGATCCTTGACGTCTATGCCCGCGTGGCCGCCGATTGCCCCAATCTGATCATCAAAGGCCTGCAGATGCACATCGGCTCGCAGCTTACCAATGTAGATCCCTTCCTGGAGGCGGTGCAGAAGGTCATCCCGCTGGTGACTCAGGTAAAAAAGAGCTACGGCATCGAATTCTTCAGCATCGGTGGCGGCATCGGCATCAACTACAAGCAGAGCCTCGACTCCGGTGACTCCGCTTGGTGGCAGGAAAATGCCGAAGTCCATCCGCTCACCATTCAGGCCTATGCCGAAGCCGTGGTGCCGCACCTTGAGCCCCTCGGCCTGCGCATTCTCTGCGAACCCGGTCGTTTCATGGTTGGCAACGCCGGTGTCATGCTCACCAAAGTGCTCTACGAAAAGCGCGGCTCCGCCAAAATCTTCAAGATCGTCGATGCCGGCATGAATGACCTCATCCGCCCGACGCTGTACGAAGGCTGGCATCAGATTGTGCCGCTCAAGCAGCCCGCAAACGCCACCGTCGAAAAAGTCGATGTGGTCGGTCCGATCTGTGAATCAGGCGACTTCCTCGCCCAGAATCGCGAACTCCCGCTCGTCAAAGAAGGCGAATACCTCGCCGTGCTCAGCGCCGGAGCCTATGGTTTCACCATGGCTTCGAACTACAACACGCGCCCCATGCCTGCTGAAATCCTCGTTGATGGTGACAAAGCCACCGTCGTGCGCGAACGCCAGACTCTGGAAGACGTGCTCAAAGGCGAGCACATCGCCTGATTTCATTTGAGCCTAGCCACCCGAGAACCGAACTAGATGCACATCGCCGACATTCTCCAAGCTCAGCGTCCCACGCTCTCGTTTGAGTTCTTTCCACCGAAGAGCGCCGAGGCCTTTGATGCTCTGTATCAGACCATCGGTGAACTCGAAGCCTTCAAACCCTCGTTTGTCAGTGTCACCTATGGTGCGGGTGGTTCCACGCGTGAGCTCACGCACGATCTCGTGGTGCGCATCAAGACCACCACCAGTCTCGACGCCGTGCCGCACCTCACCTGCGTTTGCCACCGCGAGGCTGACATTGCAGCCATCCTCGAACGCTACGCGCAGGCGGGAGTGAGCAACATCCTCGCCCTCGGTGGTGACCCCCCAAAGAATCTGGCCAATTACGACCGTGCCAAGGATGCCTTCCAGCATGCCGCCGACCTCGTGGCCTTCATCAAGAAGTTTAACGACAGCGGCGCGCACCCTGACAAGCGCGGCTTCGGCATCGGTGTCGCCGGCTTCCCCGAAGGCCATCCCACCACGCCTAACCGCGTGCTGGAAATGGATTACCTCAAGGCCAAGGTCGATGCCGGTGCGGACTACATCTGCACCCAGTTGTTCTTCGACAATCACGACTTCTTCGACTTCCGCGAGCGCTGCCAGCTTGCCGGGATCAACATCCCGATCATCGCCGGCATCATGCCCATCACCAGCGCTTCCGGCATGCGCCGTATGGCCGAACTCGCCGCCGGTGCTCGCTACCCGGCCAAGCTTCTGCGTGCCATTCAGCGCTGCGGCGGCGACGAAGCCGCCGTGCAGAAAGTCGGCATCCACTACGCCACCGAGCAGTGCCACGACCTGCTCGATCACGGCGTCGATGGCATCCACTTTTACACCCTGAACAAATCCCACGCCACGCGCGAGATCTACTCCAGTCTCGGCATCCGTGACTCCGCCGCCGTGCGTCCGCAATCATGAGCGAAGAAGCCCCCCTCATCGCCGCCATTGAGGCTGGCGGCACCAAGTTCGTCTGTGCCGTAGGCACCGGCCCGCACGATGTACGCGACGTCACCCGCATTGCCACCACCACGCCGGAAGACACGCTCGCTGGAGTGACCCGCTTCCTCTCGATGGCCAAGTCGAAGTACGGTTCCATCGCTGCCATCGGCATCGGCTCCTTCGGTCCCATTGATCTCGACAAAAACAGCGAAACCTACGGCTACATCACCTCCACACCCAAGCCCGGCTGGCAGTTTACGAATATTGTTCCGAAATTGCAGGACCGCTACCACGTCCCCATCGCCTGGGACACCGATGTGAACGCCGCCGTGCTCGGCGAATATCTCTGGGGAGCCGGGCAGGACACGGACCCTCTCATCTACATCACCGTCGGCACAGGAGTCGGCGGCGGAGTGCTCATCAACGGCCAGTTGCTGCATGGCCTGCTGCATCCTGAGATCGGTCATCTGCTGGTCCCCCCCCCGCAGAACTCATCGGCGGTCCAACAAGCCTGCCACTGCCCGTTTCACAAAAGCTGCGTCGAAGGCTACGTCAGCGGCACTTCCCTCGCTTCTCGCTGGGGAGTGAAAGCCGACTCCCTGCCGCCTGATCATCCGGCCTGGGAGGAAGTGGCCGACGTCATGGCGCATGCGCTGATGAATCTCACGCTCAGCATCTGCCCGAAGCGCATCATTCTCGGCGGTGGCGTTATGAGCCAGGAGCACATCCTGCCACTCATTCGCGGCCGGCTCCTCAAACTCAACAACGGCTACCTCCGCGTGCCCGAACTCGGGCGCAGCATCGACGACTTCATCGTTGCTCCCGGTCTGGGCGCACGCTCAGGTTTGCTGGGTGCGCTGGCGCTCGGGAAGTATGAGCTGGACCGGCATTTGAAGCAGGTTCCTGCACCTTGACGTGTTCTGGCAATACGAGCGCAGCTGGGCACGCTCAAAATTTTTGTGAATGAAAAGAAAGTGATATTGATGGCAGGGAAGTGCGCCATTCTGGCTCGCCATTGTCCTGCTTTCGCCACAGAGGCAGAAGGACCATGCCAATTTTGCAAAGCTTGCAAGACGGCCATGATGAGCGTTGATTCACTCTCATGAAACTGCCGCTCATTTCCGTCGCCTTGTTCGCCATGGCTGCGAACGCATTGGCCCAGCAGCCGGAAACGCTGCCGGACACTCAGCCGTTGATCAAGGATGGTGACATCTCTGAACAAATGCACGCGGCAGCCTTGGAAGACATGGATCAGATGATTGCCGACTCGCTCACAACGCGCGTGCAGCACTGGCACCGCAATGTGTCCTCGCCGCATGAGTATGGGGAGTCGATTCGCGAGAATCGTGAACACTTCAAACACATCATCGGCCTCAGGGACAAGCGCGTTCCGGTAGCGCTGGAGCGCTACGGGGATGAGACCAATCTGGCGCTGGTGGGCAAGACGAAGACGTACCGCATCTATCAGGTCCGCTGGCCGGTGCTGGAGCATGTATCAGGTGAAGGCCTGCTGCTGGAGCCGAAAGGCAAGCCGCGTGGCTACATCATCGCACTGCCAGACGCGGACCAGACGCCAGAGCAGATCGCCGGCCTGGCTCCTGGAGTGGCGGCGGAGGCGCAGATCGCCAGGCGGTTCGTGGAAAACGGTTTCGCAGTCATCGTCCCCGTCTTGATCAACCGCAGTGACGCCGGTTCCGGCAATCCGGCGATCCTCATGACGAACATGCCGCACCGCGAATGGATTCACCGGCAGGCCTACATGATGGGCCGTCACATCATCGGGTACGAGGTTCAGAAGGTCTTGGCGCTGGTGGACTGGATCAACATTCACCGCCATGACCAGATCGGTGTTGCAGGCTATGGTGAGGGCGGCCTCATCGCCATGTATGCGGCGGCGGCAGATCCGCGCATCGATGCCGCGCTGGTGAGCGGTTACTACAAATCGCGTCAGCGCACCTGGCGCGAACCGCTTTATCGCAATGTGTGGGGCCTGCTCGCTGAATTTGGCGATGCCGAAATCGCCTCCCTCATCGCCCCACGTGGACTTGTTATTCATTACACAGACGAGCCGGATGTGGATGGTCCGCCGGAACCCAAAGGCAAGAAAAGCCAGGCCGCGCCCGGCAGGCTGAGCACGCCCGAATTTGATGAAGTGGAGGAGGAATATTTGCGCATTGATTCACTGGTGCCGTCCAGTCTTCAGCGTCGTTCGCTCGTGCGCAGTGACGCCGCTGCTGCCAACGCCCTCGCGAAACTGCTCAAGACCGACTCAAACATGGTGCTGTCCAAAGAGCTGCCGCAAAACCTGCGCCAGACGTATACGCCGTCCTTGCGTCAGTTTGCGCAGATGAAGGAGATCGAGGCGCATGTGCAGCGCCTGATTCGTGGCTCGGATCAGATCAGAAATGACTTTTTCCTCTACAAGGCCATGCCGGAATTTCGCAACGAAGCCTGGACCTACGCGCAGTTTGCCGACAAAAAGCCCGACAAATTCATCACTGCAGCCAAGGAGTTCCGCAACACCTTCTCGGAGGAGGTGCTTGGCAGGATCGATACACCGCTGCCAACGCCGAAGCCACGCACACGCAAGATTTATGACAAACCGAAATGGACCGGCTACGAAGTCGTGCTGGATGTCGGTGGCGAAGGTTTCGCCTGGGGCGTGCTGCTGCTGCCCAAAGACCTGCAGCCGGGTGAGAAGCGCCCCGTCGTCGTCTGCCAGCATGGGCGCCATGGCCTTCCGGAAGATGTGATCGAAGGCGACAAGCCGGCGTATCATGACTTCGCAGCACATCTCGCCGAGCGCGGCTTCATCACGCTCGCTCCGCACAATTTGTACAAGGAAGAGGAGCAGTACCGCACGCTCTCACGCAAAGGCAACACGGTGAAGGCCTCTATGTTTTCCGTCATCCTCCGCCACCACGAGCAGTGGCTCAATTGGCTCGCGGCATTGCCGCAGGTCGATGCCAAACGCATCGGCTTCTATGGCCTCAGCTACGGCGGCGAGGCTGCCGTGCGCATTCCGCCGTTGCTCGACGGCTACTGCCTTTCCATCTGCTCGGGCGACTTCAACGACTGGACCCGCAAAGTGGCCAGCACCGAGGACAAGCACAGCTTCATGTTCACAGATGAATGGGAGATGCCCTATTTCAACATGGGCAGCACCTTCAGCTACGCCGAACTCACCTACCTCATGTTTCCACGGCCTTTCATGGTCGAGCGCGGCCACCATGACGGTGTCTCCATCGACCCCTGGGTCGCCTACGAATATGCCAAGACGCGCTGGCTCTATGCGCAGTTTGGCATGGAGGATCGTACGGAGATAGAGTTCTTCAACGGTGGGCACACCATCAACGGCCAGGGCACCTTCGACTTCCTGCACACACAGTTGAACTGGCCCAAGCGGTAGCCTGCTGCCATCACGCCGCGTTCTTTGTCCAGAACGTCAGTGTTTTGGGAGACTCGGCCTCTTCGCCGATCTCCTTCCACACAAACGTAGCCTGCAATTCAGGACGCCTCACATAGCCCTGACTGCGCCAAAATTCATCGAGCTCATGGTAGTCCTGTGGCCGCTGCGCATGCTCAGCTGGGCGGTCCACCGCACAGAAGGTGCTGAGTTTCATTCCCAGATTTCGAACGTGAGCCTCACGCCGCACAAAAAACTCTTTGCCGATGCCTTTGCCACGATAGGCGGGCAGCAAGATCGATTCGCCAAAGTAGCAGATGGTGGAAAGATCGTACCCGGCCTGCACAAACGCTGCTTGAAATTCCGGCCCTTCATCAAGCATGGGCAGACAGGTGGTGGCACCCACGACCCGGTCATCATCAAACACCAGGACGACCAGGCTGCCGCTGGATTGCAGATAGGTGCGCAGATACTCGCGCTCATGCTCCAGCGTGCCAATATACAGATAGGGATACTCACGGAACACTGCGATGCGCAGTTCGCCCAGCGCATCAAGATGCGGCGCCAGTTCGGCGCCATGAAAGTTTTGCAGACGGAGCATGGTCACGGGTGAGGATTGGTGGTGAGGAACTGGTTTGCAAGGCTGCGAATTCTGACGCGCATGTTCGCCAGCCCGTTCAAGCGCGTGGGAGACAGCATTTTCGTGAATTCGCAGGCCTCCCACACTCGCGGCTCAACCGTGGCGGCTTCGACAGGATCAACATCGGTGTACAACCCGCACAGCAGAGCGGCGAGTCCTTTGACCATGGGTGATTCGGCATCGCAGATGAAACAGGTGCGGCCGTTGACGAGCTCGCCATGCAGCCACACGCGCGAAACGCAGCCGGGCACGAGATTTGCCTCAGTCTTGTGTGCCTCATCCAGTTTCATCGCATGCCCGCTCAAGACGACCGCGTTCAGGCGCTCGTGCGGATCGTGGATGATGTTCAGGTCGTCGATGAGCGACTGCTGTTTTTCATCAAGGCTCATTTCAACTTCGCGAGACGGCCCTTGCTCCAGTTGAGACCCGTTTGGATGGCCTCGTCATTGGCGATGGCGGCGGCAAGTTTTTCCCAGATGGCGACGGCATTGGCAAACGCGGCCTTGGCCTCGGCCTTCTTGCCAGCACTCTCGCTGGTGTGGCCCAGCGAGCCATAGAGCTGCGCGAGCTGGCTGGCCCACATGCGGCGCTCTGGCGTGAGCTTGTCATTGGCCGGCTGCGCCTTGATGAGGGCTTCGAGCGATTCCACCGCCTGCTTCGCGATCGGGATGGCGGCCGAGGTCTTGCCGTTGTCTGCAAGCAGTTCGGCGTATTCACCACGCAGTTTGGCGAGCAGAAAGCCATACCGCGCGTTGTCCTTGTCGTCCGCGAGGATTTCATTCACCAGTTCGATGGCGTCCTGCTTTTTCTTGCTGGCCTCACCTGGGTTCCCGGCATCACGTGCCAGCGAAGCGAGTGCGCCGTAGTTGCGTGCAAGCAGGTACTTCACCTCGTCCCATTCTGGCAGCAGCCGGTTGAGTTCCAGCAGGATCGGTACGGCCTGATTGTGCGCCTCCCGCGCATCCGCGCCGCTGAAATGACGCCCGATCAGTTCCGCCAGCTCGGTGTATGCCTCGGCCAGCAGCAGGGCTTGGTCTTGATTGCGCGGGCTGCTGCCGAGCACGAGCTCGCCCATGTCTTTCACGGAATCGATCAGCGTGTTGAGCGCCTCTTCGACTTTGCCCGCATCGCGCTGGCTGATGCCTTTGGCAAACTTGGCGCGCGCGAGGATGAACTTTTCCTCGTTGATCAGGTCGTGACCGATCAGCTTGGCATCGAGAATCGTTGGCACGCGTGCCAGCGCCTTCTCGGAGTCGGCCACGTCACCGTTGCGCAGCGTACGCAGGCCGTATTCGAGCCACGCCCGGGCGCACTCATTGCGTGACAGGCGGTTCTTCGGATCAGCGGCAAGGCCTTTGTCGAGATTGACCGTGGCTTCTTTGAGCAGGGTGAGAGATTCGGCATGGCGCCCCTCGCGCCCCCGGATGTCTGACAGGAGCAGGCTGTAGCGGCCCAGCCACTGCTGATAAAGGGCTGTCTGGGCACCTTCGCCCCCCCCTTTGATCAATTCTGCGGCCTGATCACGTGCCTTGGTGAGAAAAACAACCGCCTGCACGCTGTTGCGCAGCTTGAGGCGAAGCTGGCCGATGTTGCCATACGCTCGCAGCCTCTCAATGCCCAGCACGGGGGATTGTTCCAGCCCGGGCAGGCCGCGCATGCAGTAGGCCAGCGCGTCATTGAGCTGCTCCTTCTGGAACCCCGCCTCCATCTCATTGCCGGTGGGGGGCTGCAGCAGTTGCGTGAGGAACTGGTCCACCGCATTCTGCGAGTTTTGCAGATTTTGATCCGCCACTGCCTTGGCACCTCGGGATGCGTCACGCTCGCTGATCAATGAGGCGATGCGGCTGTTGAGCGCATCACTCTCCATTTTATGCACATCATTGATGTTGGAGATGGTGTTCTCCGCCTTCTGCAAATGGCGCTTGGTCGTGAAGGCGTAAACAAAGCAAAGCACGAAAAGGGTCAGCAGCGAGATGGCCGTGGTCTGCAGCGACAGCACTTTCTTCGCCTGTTTCTGCCGCTCGCGAACGGTCTGCTCACGCGATTCTTCGAGCAGGTAGTCGCTTTCGAGCACTTCAAATTCGCGCACGATCTCGCGCATGTCAGCCCAGCGCGCCGCCGGGTTCAAATCCAGCGCGCGTTCAATGATGTTACGGCGGCGCTCCTCCCACTTGGACTGCGCGGCTTGCGGCCAGTAGATCTTCGGCTGCGCTTTGACCGCCGCCAGCAGCGCATTGCTGTCGATCTGCACCGCCAGCCCCGCCGCCGCCTTTTGCCGGGCGCGTTCGACTTCGCTCTCCCACATGTCCGCACCGCGCGGCAGGGTGCCGTTGAGCAGGCGGTACGCCAGTACCCCAAAACTGTAAACGTCCCACGACGGTCCATAGCCGGCAAACACGCCATCCGGGTTTTCCGCCTGTTCCGGGCAGAGATGTACAAAATGATCCGTCAGCTCGAGGTGGTGAATTCCGCCCACCCAGCCCTGCGCGATGTCAGTGAGACGGATCGAGGATTCCGAGTCGTCCTCCAGCAGGATGTTCGACGGCCGCAGGTTACCATGCGGAATGCCATGCTTGTGCAGCCAGGAGAGCGCATCGGCGACCTCATAGATGTGACGCCAGGCCTGCTCCGGTGGCAGGCCCTTGCAGGCGGACTCCAGCGTCGGCGTCTGCCATTGACGGCGGCCTTGGCTGTCCTTGGTCATCACCCCGACCAGCGGCATCACGCAGAAATAGGGCGTTTTGTCAAAACTGTAGCTCTCCACTGGCAGCACGCCGCGATGATGCGGCATCTGCTGCAGCGCACGGAAGGCGGTGGCCAGCGCTTTGCGGTTGATCGCCATCGAACTGAACACCTTCACCGCACAGGCTTTGCCGTTGGTGGACACCGCCCGGTACACGGCACCACACCGTCCGCTGCCGACCAGGTCCTGCAATTCATGTCCGGCGATTTCGGGCAGACTCATGCGTGCTTCAGTTGTCTTTAGGGGATGGTGGTTGAACCTCCGATGTCACGGAAACTGGACTGCGGCGACATCGCGGGCTTGTACGATGGGGGCGGAATGAGAAATCTCAAATCTCAAATGACCCTTTGCAAAAATCGCGTGCCACAAAAGCCAGCACCGCCATGCTGAATGCACATTGCATGAAAAACCCCAAGCCAGAGCACCGCCACGAGATGGAGGCGATTTATGCCGAACTGGAGCGCCGCCCTCTGCCACGCCAGTGTGAGATGCGCACCGGCTGCTGTCACTTCCGGCTGGCAGGTCATACACCCATGCTCACCCGGGGGGAGGCGCTCTACGCAGCCCAGGGCGTCCGTGCCAGTGGTCGCAAAGCGCTCAAACCCCATCCCGACGGGGCCTGCCCTCTGCTGGGCCGCGATGGCCGCTGCACCATCTACAAAAACCGCCCCTTTGGCTGCCGCACCCACTTTTGTGCCAAGGCCGGCGGCATGTATCCGCGCAAACATGTCGCGGATCTCATTCAGCGCCTCGAAGCTCTCGACGAACGTCTCGGCGGCAGCGGCTCCCGCCCGCTCGAAGCTGCGGTTAGTGATGCGCTGGCAGAGCTTTGACCTCAAGGAGCTGCACAATCACGCGCCAGCTTCTGGCTGGCTTCGGACAGCTTGGCCAGCGGGTAGGGCACCTCGGCAGCATTCAGCGGCATGCGCAGCACCACATTCGCACCGTCCAGGCGTACAAAGCCCGCCTTGATCGTTTTCCCGTCCACATTCGTCCAGCTCATGATCGGTGGCAGCGACTTTTTGACAGCGGTCGGGGCCAGCTTCGGCGCGTCTTTTTCAAAACTCGCCCCTTCAGTGATCCATTCCGTGATCTTTTTGATCTCCGCGCCCGAGAGGTTTTCATTCGGCGGCATGTGGTTCTTGCCGTCATTGACCAGGATTTCCAGGAAATGGCTCTCCGCAGGTTTTCCCGGGCGGATCTGCGCCACATCGGTGTCGGCGATGTCATTCTTAAAATACTCGAGGTCGTCAAACATAAAACCGGCCTTCTTTTTGCCTGTTTTCCGACTGTGGCACTCGTAGCAGTTCTTCTCCAAAATGGGCTGGATGTCTTTTTTGAAATCCGCTGCAACCGCAGAAGACACAGCAAGGCATGAAACTATCAGGAAAGAACGAATCAGGGACATGGGGCGCGCGTTTTTGGACTCAGCAGCAACGTGCCACCCCGCTTTTCCTTAGCCAGCATCTTTTTTCCGTGGCATGAGACCCCATGTCTGAGCAACGTACCGTCAACGCCGCCGCCGATCTCCTGCCTTTTCTCTTTGAAAACTGGCCGGACATGAAGCGCACACGCCTCAAACAATGGCTGAAATTCGGCAGCGTCCGCGTGAACGACCGCGCCGTGACCCGCCACGACCACAAGCTCACGCCCGGCGACAAAATCACCATCAAGGTCGAGCGCGCCCCGCGTGCAGACGTCAAACCCATGCCCGCCGGTCTCAGCATCGTCTATGAAGACGAGGCCATCATCGTACTCAACAAAGGCGCTGGCTGGCTCACCGTCGCCACCGATTCTGGCAACGGCCGCACCGCCTATGCCGCCCTCACCGACCACGTCCGCGGGACCGATGTCCGCAGCCGCGTTTGGATCGTCCACCGCCTGGATCGCGACACCTCCGGCCTCATTGTTTTCGCCAAAACCGAGCCCTTCAAACGCATCCTCCAGCAGAACTGGCATCGCTTTGACAAAACCTACCTCGCCATCACCGAAGGCGTCATCAAACGCGATTCCGGCACCCTGCGCTGCTTTCTCAATGAGGAATTCTCCCTCCGCGTCCGCAGTGTCCCGCCGGATGAAGACACCCGCGAGGCCATCACCCACTTCAAAGTCCTCAAGCGCACGCACCACACCACCCTCGTCGAGCTGAAGCTCGAAACCGGCCGCCGCCATCAGATCCGCGTCCATCTCTCCGACATGGGCCACCCCATCGTCGGCGACAAGCCCTACGGCGCCACCACCGATCCCGCCCGCCGTCTCGGTCTCCACTCCAGCGAACTCCACTTCATCCATCCCGCGACCGAAGCAAAAATGGACTTCATTCTGCCGCTGCCGGATGCACTGGCGAAGCTGGTGTGAAGTCTGGTCCACCAAAGGTTAGATGCTGACTTTGGCTGGAGGCGGCGCTTTCGGCGGCGCTGCCTTGGGGAGTGCCAGAATTTGAACCGGAAATTCATGGATAAAGACCGCACCACTCTTTGCCTTGACCTCAATGGTGAAGTTCACTTTGGCGGGCGCTTTCACATCAGCGGGAGGAGCATAGTGCAGCAATCCTTTCTCATCCAGCAACGCTCCCTCCACAGGTGTTTGCAGGAGGTAGTTCAGCACTAGCTCTGGACTGTTCACTCGGATTTGGTAATCAAACGTATGTCCCTCCGCCACATAAAACTGGGGCTGTGACACAACATGCAGATAATCATTCGCTACTGTTTTAATGGAATCCTGAAAGTTGAAATTCAGCAATTGGAGCACACGTCCTGATGGATTGAGCAGCGCCATGAGGCCCTCTTCGTTCAAAGGATAAGCTCGCTTCCTTGGATGGGCAGACCTTGAATTGGAACTCTTTTCAAGCAAGGGCAGGCAGGTCAATTTCGCCAGCAGTTTGTTTGTTTCGACAAGGCGAAGGTCCAGGGTCGTATGGTCTGTCGATGAAATAGAAATGGGTTGGATCCACTTGTATCTTCCACTGGGGTCCACCATGACATAATGCCGAAGCTCCTTATCATAATGAAGTTTGCTTCCGGCTTTCCAGGTGGTGCCATCTGGTGCTGCCGTGATGATGCCTGATAGGGAGCCTGAAGCCGAGTAAACTGGAGTGGCGTTGGCGAAAGATGATGTGTCACTCGTTGGGTCGATACTGAAGGGAAACCAGGTCGAAAATTTGGCCCCAATAACAGCACAAAACCCCGGCATGCTGATGACCCGGCCATTGAAGGAGGTCGGTAGACGTGTGGGATCTTTGCTGAAGAGAGCGAACCCCAGAGGGTTAGTGTTCTGGGGTGGTTCATCCATGGAAGTAAGTTTTTTTTGGGGGATCGGCTGAGCCCAAGGAAGATTTTGGCTCAACCGGTTGTCCACTACAATCAGGCCGCGCTCATAGCTTCTTGTTGAGAAAACATAATCCCCGATGCGTCCTTCCAGCAGGCCTGTGGTCCCTTCGATCAATAAAGTAAGCGGGCTGTCCGGGTCTTTGCCTACACCGATACCAACGAGACTGAGACCTTTTGGAAGCGAAAACTTTTTGCTGTGCGTTCCTTGAGGAACTTCGATCCGGACGAGTTCTCCACTGTTCGTGTCATACGCATACAAAGCACCGGCACCGGTAATGAAACTGACGTTTTGAGGGAATGACAGTGTCTGCGTGATGGTGCCTGACTCCAATGACAGAAATTGCACTTTGTTGGATGCGAGCTGTAGAATGGCGAAGTTGTTCACCAGTCCGGGCACATGGACGATTGCTTCTTGAGAAACAAACACTCGTGAGCTGAGTCCTCTCACATGGGCCGGATTCAAATCAGGTGAAGAAACTCCGGAATTCAGGAGTTGGAGTTTTGCATCGTCAAAGTCTGCAGGTGCCAGCACCGGTCTTGCAGGACCTGCGAGCATGATCGGAATCTGGTACGTCGGTCCGTTGCCCTGGTTCTGCTGCAGTTTGACCTGCAAGATCGATAGAGAGGCAAATTCATCAGGACTGGCTTGGACTTCGATCGTTCCCTTGGTCTTTCCAGGGGAGGTAGCCTTTGGCCGGTTCATCATTTCCGCCTGAAACTCATTGCCACCTAAAATCCGGGGCGTGAACGTAGTTTTCTCGCCTGGTTGCAGTGTGGTTTCCGGCCAGTTGAGCAACACCGGGTGCTGTGCTTTTACGAGCGATGCGACATGTCGCACAATCCAGGTTTTTTTGTCTGGTGCCAGTATTCCAAGATGGAGTGATGAGGACTCCAAGAAAATGCAACGCCGTTGATGGAAGGCATCATATTGTTCGCGCTGGAAATTGCCCGAATCGCGAATGGAGGCAAGTTCCGGAGTCTCAATTTCCAGAAAAGGAAGGTGGTCGAATAGGGAGCAGACTGCCACCTGCGTTGGGATAGGTGGGATGGCGTTGGCTTTGCCGCGCTGCAGCTTGAACAAAATCGGGCAGGATGCATCGAGTCCAATTATGGGCTGGGTGTCGTTGTTGTCTGCAAAGCTCAGGGCTTGCGGCTTCGCATCATTGGGCAAAGGCTGGGTGAAGACTCTTAGTGTGCTTCGATAACTCTGAAATGCGCCGGAGATACCGCACGGAGTATCGGGGGCATGGCGCCAAAGCGAAAATAGTTGCGCTGCAGGCCGTGCAAATCGTCAACATAGGTTTCCAGTCTCGCATGAGCGGTCCAGATACTTCGGCCATCCCCGGACGTTTCATAAATTTCCTGCGGCAGGTATTGCCTGAGGGGGGCACCAGATGCGCCATCGTACAGCGGCACATCCAGCCGGTGAAGGTCATGTGGAGAAAGGGCGGCGGCTCCGCGGGGGTGAAGCACAAAAACCGGGGCATTGGAAGAACTGGAACCTGCGAGCAGCGTGAAATAATCTTCTTCTGCCTCCAAATGAGCGGTCGCGGTGAGCTGGAGTGCGTCCCCAAGGTATTTCCTTACTTCGTGTGAAGAAGGAATGAGAACAAAAATGGCTTCATGATTGCCCGCCAGTTGCACTCTAGAGAGATCGAGATCGGGAAGCGGCAGCCAGGTTTCATTCTCTAGCGAGAACCGCTTCCAATACGGTGCAGATTCAAATTGAAACAGCAGTTCCTTGCCATCCTTGATTGGGCGTATCTGGCGCACATTACTTTCCAGTGCATACTTTTGATCAGGCACGATATGTCGTTCTCGAACTGCTTCAGTGGCGGAGGTGCTGGCTTCTTTTTGCAGTCCCGATTTGTTGGATGCTGCCTTCAATCCAACAATGCTCGGATAAACACCATCAGATTGTTTGCGCAGCTTGACCAGCCAGGGCTGACTGACAGTCATGGGCAGCCCTTTACAAACTAGCCCGAGCTGGACAGCATAAGTTTTTTCTTCGCCTTCCGCCGCAGGAAGGCCGAGAGAAAATACGATCTCGGCGGTGCCTATTCCTGCCTTGGTTTCGGACAAAGTTTTCACCTGATTCGATCTAAGGTTATGAATCGGGGCGAATTGATTGCCTTCGTTGGGCTTGAAATGCTCAAGGAAAAATGACTCCGATGGAACTTCATCAGACAAGAGGTGGACTTCACTTGCCAGGTTTCCTGCCGGGTCGAATCCTGCTGCCACGTGCATTAACCCTTTCGTGTCGAATTCAGCGGAAACCGGCGCAACCGAGGGCATGCGTGCGGTACAGTCGAATTTGCCAACAGGGATGAGTCTGGCTTGATGCGCGGCATCAATGGTGACGAATCCAACGATTTTGTCACTCGAAGTGATGACAATAGGGGCGTTTGTGGCATTTCGCTCTGCCCACTCCGGCAGTGTCAGCGTGCCAGCGCTCGGTTTCAGATTCCTGCACTCGCCTGCTTCCATGTCGAAAGGTGCCCATCTTAACAATTTTTGTTGGGCGTGCCCCGGCCCTTCGAAAAAGTGCGTGTACGTGGTTTCCATGCCGTTCACTGCAATTGGAGTATCAAGAAATGTCCGAATTGCGGTCATTTGCAGGCCGTCCGTCTCGTGTTCGATAGGCAAGCCTGAATCATCGGTATCGGGGAATTCATCCACATAACCCACGAGTGCCAGCTTGCTGGTGGCATCTATCCGCACAAGCCAGGCAGGGAATCCAATTCCAGTCTTTGTCCCGCTTTCATCGAACTTATTGCGATGCACCAGGATTTTGCATCCCTTGCTTTTTAGTTGTGGCTCTTCATATCCAGGGAGGTGGGTCAGCACAAATCGCAAATTTATTCGTGTTTTTAAGCCGACTGTTTCCAATTGATGCAGGAGCACCGCTGGGAAATCCGACGGAGCCGTTCCGCCAAAGGCAACTCGAACCCTGTGTAAGGATGAAGTGACTTTGGGGTCTATGGCAACCTGAGACGGCGATGAAACGGGTGTGGTCGTAGTCTTCTTCAATTCCACATGAGGCTTGGCTTCTGTTGGAATGACGGCAGGAGATGGAGCCACCGGCACTGACTCTGGGGAAGGAGCTTTATTGCAGCAAGTGAGGCTCGAAATCAGGAAGACAATGCTAAGCCTGCGAAACTTCATAGAAAATTGATTCAGATAGTTTGTGGAAGCGCGTGGACCATTATGAAGCCCGTCGATAGCAATTTTGTTAAATAGGCTAGGGGATTCACAAGGTCTGTCAATCATACTGGGCCAAAACTTTGGGCATACCGCATGGTCTGAAGAAGACACCGCATCCTTGCAATTTTGCACTGATGTCATCATCCGATGGCTCCTCCACTCCAGCGAACTCCACTTCATCCATCCCGCGACCAGGGGCAAAAATGGACTTCATTCTGCCGCTGGCGAAGCATGGTGGCTGCTCGGCAGCCATTTTCGCTGCTCCAACAGATCACGAATGGCCTTGGCCATGAGCAAATGGCCTTCCGGCTTTAGATGTGCAGCGTCTGCATAGAGCTTCACGAAATCATGTTTTGAGAAAATCTCCCTCATGGACAGGCAGGCAACATGCGGGGACTCAAGACGGTGGAACCATTTGATGAAAGATTGATCCAGCAACAAGGGGCCGTTGCTTGCTTTCCACTCGATGCTGGCTTGGGAGATCGCAATCACCGGAATACCCGCTTTGTCTGCCATATGCACGCAGGCCTCAGTGGTGGAATGGAGGAGTTCGTCCCAGGCACGCAGTTTTTCGGCATTCATGGATGCGTAAACTTCGGCATCAGCATCGTTCACGGCGCGCTGGTTGCGAACCTCCACTGGCAGCAGCTCCCAGAAGACTTTTTCGTTGTTCGCCTCGTACAGGCGGCGCAGGATAACGGACTTCATCAGTCAGTTGCGCGGGTGGTTGGATTGAAACTCTTCGTGCCGTTTCCATTCCCGCTCATCCTCAAATTCGTTCGATCCATTGACGTGGAGAATGATCAGGCTGGGCTCGTATTTGAGCGCCTGTTCCAGCACCAGTTGCTTGCGCCGCGCCCCAAATCCGGGAACGCACAGATTCAATGATTCCGTCCGAATGCCCGAATCATTGAGCAATGTGCCAAGCTGTCCGGCATAGGAGCTTGCCACATTCTTGCCACGCGGCACGGAGTCGCCGATGACCATGATGCGAAAAGTATCCGCCGGACGGTGCATGGTGAAGCTTTGTGGGAAAAACCTCCGCCCGCCGGCGCGCACCAAATCCACTCGGCCATCGGCATGCTCCACGAATCCGGCTCTTGGGGCGTAGCCATAATCAAACCGTCCGGATAAGGTCTGCGCAAAGAAAACACGCGCGATCAACTCGGCCGCAAGCAAGACCCCGAGAAACAACAAAAAGGCTTTGGAACAAATGCGCATTAAAATTGAAAATAAATAAACTCCTGTTCCGAATTGATCGAGCAGGTGAACAGCAGAAAGAGCAGGATGAAAATCATTCCGCGCTGCGGCCAGGTCAGGTGATCAAGTTCTGCTTCATCCTTCTGCTGGCGCGTGGCCAATTGCAGCAGCACCAGAGGAGCGATATGAATGGCCAGCCAGGCTGCAGGCTTGAGCCATGGCAGCGTCGGCCCCCACTGAAGCAGCGCCGTTGTCCAGGCCCCAAATTCCTGCAGACTCTGCGCCCGGAAAATGGCCCAGCCCAGCAAGGTGAAGCAGAACATCAAACCGGTGGCTCCCGCACGCTTCAGTCTCGATGCCCGCCCATCGGTTTCCAAATCTCCAAGAATGGGGGTAAAGCGGTAAAGCGTCAGCAGTGCCGCATGGTAGCCACCCCACATCACGAAGGTCCAGCTGGCTCCATGCCACAAGCCGGCCTGCAGCATGGTGATCCAGAGATTGATCAAAGTACGGACTGTGCCACGGCGGTTGCCGCCAAGCGGAATGTAAACGTAATCACGAAACCACGTGGAGAGCGTGATGTGCCAGCGCCGCCAAAAGTCCGACGGGCCACGAGCTGCATAGGGCAGGTGAAAATTTTCGCTCAAACGAATGCCCAGCAGTCGTGCAGAACCGCGCGCCATGTCGGTGTAGCCCGAAAAATCGCCATAGATCTGAAAGGCAAAAGCCAGGACTCCCAGCAGAGCCCAAGGCGCATTAAGTTTCGTCTGCGGATCAAACGCGTAGTTGGCCAGCAGGGCGCAATTGTCCGCCACAAAGACTTTTTTGAAAGCGCCCACCAGCAGCAGGCGCAAACCCTGATGAAGGTGTTCCCAGTTCCACTCCGCCGCCCGGGTGAATTGTGGCAGCAGATGGCGCGGGCGCTCAATGGGGCCGGCGATCAATTGCGGAAAAAACGACAGGTATGCTCCGAAGGTCAGCAAATCACGTGAGGGCTTCGCCTTGCCCTGATAAATATCCGTCGAGTAGCAGATGGACTGGAAGGTGTAGAACGAGATCGCCACTGGCAGGATTATCTGTGGGATCGCCCAGCCCGGCTCCACGCCGAATTGGTGGAGGAGGGCCATCAACGAAGTGGCAAAGAATCCGAAGTATTTGAAGAAGGCGAGCACCCCCAGATTGGATAGGATGCTAAGAAGCAAAAAACCCTTGCGCTGACGCTCTGCTGGCAGTTTCCACAGCAGTTCGTACATCCCCACAAACAATACCGGAAAAACCGCTGCGCATCCCAGGATGGCTGGGCCGACGACAAGCCGCAGGGCAGGAACAAACGCACAGAGGGTCAGCCAAAGCAGAGGTGCCAGTGCCACGCCGAGCACCTGCCAAAATTTGGCACGTTCTCCCACCAGCGCACGTCCGCAAAAGAAATCAATGCAGGTGGAGGTCATCAGCAACGCCAGAAAGCGCATGTCCCACATGCCGTAAAAAACATAGCTGGCCGCCAGCAGCAGCAGCAGCCGGTGGCGCAGCTTCAGTTGCCAGTACAGCAGGATGACTGTGCCCAGGAAAAAAACGTACTGCCAGGAGGTGAATGTCAACGAACGGGAATTGGGTTTGGGGAATCTTAAAAACCGTCTTCTCTCGAATAAGTTTCGAATTATTCTGTCTTCAGGTGGATTCTGACTTTTGCTTGAAGGAGGATGCCTTGTGACGATTTCGGTGGTGAAAAACTGCTTGCCGTCGCAGGGGATGCCGGTAACATCGCGCCCCTTTTGCCGGGCCATGTTGGTCAGGCCAAAGGATTCAAACCAAAGCCCGTTCGACCGGATCAGCCCTTGTGGCTGAGCGTTTTGCCCCCAAAACGTGCGGAAGACAGGCGCCTTAGATACCAAATACATGTCAACACAGATCCTCGCCGAGCTCGTCGAAGCCGGAGTCCATTTCGGACATCAAACCAAGCGCTGGAACCCCAAGATGAAGAATTTCATCATGGGCACCAAAAACCAGATTCACATCCTCAACATCGAGGAAACCGTCAAGCAGATCGACACGGCCGCTGAATTCCTGGCCGATCTCGCCCGCCGCGGCAAAAAAATCCTCTTCGTCGGCTGCAAACGCCAGGCGCAGGAAGCCGTGAAGCAGGCCTCCGAAGCTTGCGGTCAGTTCTACGTCAACCATCGCTGGCTGGGCGGCACGCTCACCAACATGGAGACGATCAAGAAGAGCATCGCCCGTCTCAACTACCTCGAAGAAATTGAGAGCAAGCCTGAGTTCAAGCTCATGTCCAAGAAGGAGCTCGCCGGCCTCAACCGCGAGCGTATCAAGCTTGAGCGCAACCTCCGCGGCATCCGTCACATGGGCAAGATCCCTGACGCCGTCGTCATCGTTGACTCCGCCCGCGAGCACATCGCCGTTCATGAGTCCCGCCGTCTGAAGATCCCGATCGTCGCCCTCGTGGACACCAACGCCGACCCGAACATCATCGACTACCCCATCGCCGCCAACGACGACGCCATCCGCTCCATCCGCATCATTCTGCAGAAGCTGATCGACCCCGTCATCGTGGCCACCGCCGAAGCCAAGAAGTAACCCATTTCACCCCCCAACCGACACATGGCTGAAATCTCCGCTAAACTCGTCATGACCCTGCGTGAAAAGACCAACGCAGGCATGATGGAATGCAAAAAAGCCCTCACGGAAGCCGCCGGCGACCTTGAGAAGGCTGAAACCATCCTTCGCAAAAGCGGCACCATCAAGGCCGAGAAGAAGGCCGACCGCCAGACGAAGGAAGGCATCATCGCCTCCTACATTCATATGGCAGGCCGCATCGGCGTGCTCATCGAAGTGAATTGCGAAACCGACTTCGTCGCCCGCAATGAAAACTTCCAGGCCCTCGTGAAGGACATCTCCCTTCACATCGCCGCCTCCAACCCACGCTTCCTCCAGCGCGAAGACGTCCCTGCGGACCTCGTCGCCAAGGAGCGTGAGATCGGTGCTGAGCTGGTCAAAGGCAAGCCTGCCAACATCGTCGACAAGATCGTTGACGGCAAAATGGAGAAATTCTATGCCGACAACTGCCTGCTCGAACAAGCCTTCATCAAAGATCCCGATCTCACCATCGCGAATCTGATCAAAGGCAAGATCACTGAGCTGGGCGAAAACCTCATCGTGCGCCGCTTCGTGCGCTACGCCGTGGGTGAAGACCTCCAGTAGGCTCCAGTCCAACAAACTCACGAAAGGCGGTCGGAAACGACCGCCTTTTTTCTTGTTCACGAAACGGCATTTCATCAAGGCTTGCCAGATATTTAGCTTTGCTAAAATACCCAAATCGTGCAAATTTCCGTAATTGGCATATTTGCTATGAGTGGAAACCCACAACTGGCCTCACATGCCTGCGTCCTGTGCGCACCCGAAATCCATCAACCTGCGGTGGTGCCTGAATGATGGGCACCATGGGCGGCAGCTTGCCGCCTGACTGAGATTTCGCATCTTCTCTGAACTTTCGGTTTCCACTGCCGCCAGATTCCTCCATTCTGCGCGCCCGCTTTTTGCCCCCTCTTTTGCCGTGAGCCGAACCCATCCCACTGACGACCTTCGCGTCGCCGAAATCCTTCCCCTCATCCAGCCTGCTCTGCTCATGCATGAGTTCCGTCTGGGCGAGTTGGAATCCGCATTCATTGAAGACTCACGCAAACGGGCCGAAGCCATCCTGACTTTGAAGGATGACCGCCTGCTCGTTGTCGTCGGGCCCTGCTCGATCCACGACACCAAATCCGCGCTCGAATACGCCCAGCACATCATTCTGGCTCGCGAGAAATATGCCGCCGATCTTGAGATCGTGATGCGCGTCTATTTTGAAAAGCCACGTACCACCGTTGGTTGGAAAGGCTTCATCAATGACCCTCATCTTGATGGCAGCTTCGACATCAACGGCGGCCTGCGTGGTGCTCGTGATCTCCTCATCAAGCTCACCAAGCGCGGCGTTCCTGCCGGCACCGAGTTTCTCGATGTGATCACCCCCCAGTACATCGCCGATGTGGTCTCCTGGGGTGCCATTGGAGCACGCACCACGGAAAGCCAGGTCCATCGCCAGCTCGCCTCTGGCCTCTCCATGCCGGTGGGATTCAAAAACGGCACTGATGGCGGCATTCAAGTCGCGCTGGATGCTATCGAAGCCGCCAAAGGCCAGCACTGCTTCCTCTCAGTGACCAAGGACGGTGTCGCTGCCATCGTAAACACCAAGGGTAACAATGCCTGCCACGTCATCCTGCGCGGCGGCAAAGGCGGCACGAATTTCGATGCGGCCTCCATCAAGACCGTCGCGGACCAGCTCACGGCACGCGGCCTGCCTGCCAGTGTCATGGTCGATTGCAGCCATGGCAACAGCCTCAAAGACTACCGCAAGCAGCCCATCGCCTCCGCGTCACTGGCCGAACAAATCGCCGCAGGCAGCACTGCCATCACCGGCGTGATGATTGAGAGCCATCTCGTCGAAGGCCGTCAGGACACCAAGCCCGGCCAGCCGCTCACCTATGGCCAGAGCATCACCGATGCCTGCGTCTCCTGGGAGACCACGGCAGCCATGCTCGACGAACTCGCCGCCGCCGTCCGCGCCCGCCGCAGCAAATGACCTTCACCCGCGATCATCTCCAGCGACTCGCGCAAGGCCGTATCCTTGTGGTGGGAGATGTCATGCTCGACCACTTCATCTGGGGACATGTCCGCCGCATTTCTCCGGAGGCGCCCGTGCCCATCGTGGAAGTCACCCGTGAGGAGTTTTATCCCGGTGGCGCTGCCAACGTCGCCCGCAACATCTCGCCCTTCTCACCTCACACTCATCTCATGGGCCGTGTGGGCAAAGACATGGCGGCCGACAAGCTCCGTGCCCTCTTGATCGAAGACAAGGTCGATCCCGCTCCGCTTCTCGTTCATCCCACGCTGCCCACCATCTCGAAAGCACGCGTCTCCGCACGCCAGCAGCAGATCGTCCGTGTTGATCGCGAAAAGCTGCTGCCACTGACCGATGCCGAACTCATCGAGGTGGAGCAGCGTCTGCGCGATCTGGCGCCCAATCTCGACGCCATCATTCTGGAAGACTACGGCAAAGGTTTCATGACCGAGCAGCTCATGCACTTGGTCGCGAAGATCGCCGCCGAGCACAAGCTCATCGTCACGGTTGATCCGTCTCCGCGCAATCCCTTGCCCTGGGCTGGAGTTTCACTGGTGAAGCCGAACCGTCTCGAAGCCTTTGCCGCCGCCGGTCTCGAAGATCATTTGCTGCCCGAAGCTCCGCTCGAAAACCAGGAACTCCTCGAAGTAGGCCGTGTCCTGCTCGCCAGATGGCACGTCGCCAGCATCCTCGTCACCCTGGGGGAGCAGGGCATGATGCTGTTTGAGCGTGGCCAGCCCCCGCACCACATCCCGACGCGCGCGCGTGAAGTCTTCGATGTCTCCGGCGCTGGAGATACCGCCATCGCCCTGCTCACGCTCGCTCTCGCCAGCGGTCACAGCCTGCTCGAAGCCGCCGAAATCTCCAACCACGCCAGCGGCATTGTCGTTGGCAAGCTCGGCACCGCCACATTGACGCCAGACGAGTTGCTGGCAGCCTTCTCATCCAAATGAGCACCGATTTCGCCTCTCTTTTCAAAACACATCTCAGCGAGCACCAGGACGCCATCGCCAGATTGAACGCGATGAGTGACCAGATCGCTCCACTGGCCGCTGCCTGGTTCACCGCTTTGAAAAACGGGAAGAAAATCATCTTCTTCGGCAACGGTGGCAGTGCTGCTGATGCGCAGCATCTCGCCGCCGAGCTCGTCGTGCGTTACCGCATCAATCGCCCCGCCCTCGCGGGTCTCGCCTTGACCACCGACACCTCGATCCTCACCGCTCACAGCAACGATTTCGGTTACGACACCGTCTTCTCGCGCCAGATCGAGGCGCTCGCCCAGCCGGGTGATGTTGTTCTCGGCATTTCCACTTCAGGCACGAGCAAAAACGTACTCCTGGGTCTTCAAGCCGCCAATGCACGCGGCTGTGTCACCATCGCCTTCACCGGTGAAAAGGGAGCGGATTGCGCGGCTGCAGCCACGCTGAGCTTCAAAGCCCCCTCTGCGATTACCGCACGTGTTCAGGAATGCCATCTCCTCATCGGGCATCTCCTCTGCGATTTCGTGGAGCAAACATTTGCCACCGCCTGACCGGCGGCCTGCATGTCCGAAACTTCTCAGTCTGCGCATCATCCCCGCGCTGGCCTGCACCGCATGGTGTCCGGCTTTTCGTACTCTGTCGTGCTGCGCATCCTCAGGCTTGGCATCAATGTGGTCATCACCGGCCTGCTCGCCCGTCACCTTGGCAGTGCGGGCTTCGGGGCTCTGGCTGCCAGTCTCGCTCTGGTCTCGCTTCTCTGCGCGCTGGCCGAGCTTGGCATGGGGCGGGTACTCGTACGCGAGCTTCTACGCGAAGGGACCGACAAGGCCGCGCTGATGGGGTCCAGTTTTTACACCCGGCTTACTACCGGATTAGTGCTCTTTGCCTCCCTCGCCACGTATGCGTTGTTCTTTGAGCCGGCTCATGCATCACTTCTCCTCATCTATGGCCTCGCTTTGCTCATGCATGCCGCCACCGATGTGTACGCATGGTTTGAGGCCGAACGCCACATGCCGGCGGCTAATTGGTGCCAGTTTGGTGGCTTCGTGCTCAGCGTCCTTGCCATCGTGGCGGGCATCATGTGGCATGCGCCACTTTGGTTTTTTGCGCTCACTTTCATCATCGAGTGTTTCGTGACGGCGGCGGCCCTTTTTGTCCGTTACCATCAGCTTGGTGGTTCCTGGAGGATGTGGCGCTGGGAAAAAATACTCTCCTTCCGCCTGATGTGCGAGTCGTGGTATGAGATCGCCGCCCAGCTTACACTGCTCATGCTGCTGCGCCTGGATGCCATCATGGTTCAGGCCATGCGCGGTGAGATGGAGGCTGGCTATTATAGCGCTGCCGTTCGCATTTCTGAGGTTGGCTACTTCATTCCAATGATGCTCGCAGGCTTCATGCTACCGCCACTGATGCAGCGGAAGGAGTCCGGCGCGCCAGATTACCGTGATCGAGTCGCTGACTATTTCGGCATCACTTTTGCGTGCACACTACCTATCGCGCTTGGCATCGCTGGCACGTCTGATTGGCTGGTGCGTTGGTTGTTTGGCTCAGCCTATCAGCCTGCTGCGGCGATGCTCACCGTGCACGCCTGGGCGCTCATTCCCTTCGCTCTGGGCATTGTCAGGACGCAGTATCTCACCCTTGAGGGCAAACTTTGGGCCAACATCCCCGCCGTTGTCAGTGCCCTCATCATCAATATTGCACTGAACTGGCTTTGGATCCCTGCACACGGCGGTCTCGGAGCGGCGTGGGCCACATTGATTGCCTACAGCGTCGCCTGGGTTGTCAGCACGCCCTGCATGGCCGCTACACGTGATCTCGCGGCTCTCATGCTTCTCGGCATCATCCGTCTCCCTCATCTTTTGCAGGAAACCTGTGCCCGACTGCGTCAGCCTCGGTCTCTGACCACTCAATCACACCTATGAACCGCGGTAATCCATCGGCCTTCATTGTCATCGCCATGCTGATGCTTGGTGGGTTGTATGCAGTCACTTCGGTGGTCCTCACCAACGGCAACACCATCGGTCAGATGTGCCAGTTTCTCATGGCTGGCGGCTTTTTGCTCGCCTTGATGGCTCCACGTCTTGGCTTTTTTATCTGGATCGTTTTCTGCGGGTACAATGACCTCCTCAAGCGCTTTCTCGTCGTTGGCGGACGCATCACCCACGAAGATCTGAAGTTTGTGCTTGGCATCACGCCGGCGATGTTTGGCGGCGTCGTGGCTGCGCTGGTGTTCAGTGGGCTGATGGGGTCTCGGCGCATTGTCGGACGCGAGTGGGCTCTGCTTCTTGTGGGCATCTTTCTCATGCTTCTCGCCGCCGTGGTTGCCGCCACCAAGGACCACGGAGGATTCGACGTTGTCCTGCAAAGCATCGCCAACAACGGCCTCTATTCGCTTTTGCTCTTTGTGGTTCCGCTGCTGCTGAAAGACAAATCCAGTCTGGTCTCGCTCTGGAAGTGTCTTGTCCTCACCTGGTTGCCAGTCTCCGCCTATGGCGTGTTGCAGCAGATCAACGGGTTCGCCGACTTTGAAATCGAATATCTTCGCAGCGGACTCAGCATTGAGATCAAACAGCTTTTTACCAATGAAGTCCGCGCCTTCTCCACGCTGAATTCCCCCACCGCCCTCTCGATCATCGCGGCGGTCCTCGCAGTGTCCAGTTTGCTGCTTGGATTCATGTATCGTGGCCAAAACGGCCGTCCGGTGATTGGTCGCACGTTGGCCGTGCTTTGTTTCCTGACGCACACCGCGGCAATCATCGCCTCGACCGGACGTTCCGCGCTGCTCATTTTGCCCACCGCTCTTTTGGGCACCTGGTGCTTCGTTTCGCCCCGGCGCACCAAAATATTCTACTCGATTGTAACGGTTTCTTTCCTGCTGCTCGTCGCATCATCGGGCTGGCTGATCAATCACCTCGAAGAACTCAATGAACGTTCTCTTTCGTTCGGCGCTCCCGGTGCCTTCATCTCACGCATGCTCATGGTCGGCACCTACTGGGACCGCCTTGCAGGCTTTTCGAATGTGCTCATGAATCCTTCTGCCTGGTCTCTTTTCGGCTTTGGCAGCAGTGAGGATGTCACCGAGATGTATTACTGCCATGATCCCATTTCGGAAATCCTCATCCGCTACGGAGCTGTCACACTCCTCATCGTCGTCGGTACCGTCATCTACATGTTGAGATGGTTCCATCAACAAGCTTGGAGGCTTGAAACCAGGCCTGACCGCCAGTTCGCCTCCGCCATGATTGCCATGGCGTTTTCCATCCTGCTCGTTTCCACTGTCAGTGGCTCGGTGATGACCGTTTTTCCAGTGAATGTGTTCTTCTGGCTTACCTGCTCCGCTGTTCTGGGACTCGCCAAGAGCCCGGTGCCAGAGAAGGAGCCTGCCGCCTCACAGGGGCTTCATCGTCCATCGCCTCCATTCCATCGTCAGACTGTATCATGACTTCCTACTACGAGACCTATTGGCAGAAGTCTGATGGCTGGACTCCTGATCAAGGCATAAATCATCCGGTTGAGCGCTCCTTGTTTGACGGCCTGCTCAAGCCGGGCATGCGCCTCATCGACTATGGCTGTGGCAATGGCGAGCGCTATGGCCGGGACATGCTCGCCCGACAGATAGACTACCGTGGCTTCGACATCTCTGAAACCGCACTGGCCAATGCTTCCCAGCTTGGCCTGAACGTCGCCCGCATTGGGAGTGATGGCAGTTTGCCGGTCGAAGCAGCCAGCGCTGACTGCGCCATGTGCTTCGAAGTGCTGGAGCATCTCATGGAGCCGGACAATGCTCTCAGTGCCATCTTTCGCGCGCTTAAACCCGGCGCACAGGCCGTCTTCAGTGTGCCAAATGCTGCGCACTACACCCAGCGTATCGAGTTTCTGCTCACCGGTTTCTGGAATCCCGGTGGCAGCCCCCTGACCGCCCGCCAAACTCCCTGGCGCGATCCGCACATTCGTTTCTTCAATCCCGCCATGCTTCGCCGCATGCTCCAAGCCAGCGGCTTTGAAGTCGAAAAGATCATTGGCGAACCCTTCTCTTTCCAGGCTCTTCCCTGGTTCTACAAACAGGAAAAACTTTTCCCGCTCTTGAACTTGTTCTCCAAGCCGTTCGCCTGGCTTGGCTCGAAGTTCCCCGGTTTCTTTTCGGCGCGACTTTTTGCCGTCGTGCGTAAAACAAACATTTGATATGCTTAGGCCCCTTCTGCGTCGTTTCTGCTACACGGCCAACACCATTCGTTATCGTGTTGAATGGCCGCGTTTGCACGAGGCTTTCGCCAAACTGCCGGTCGCACCGACCTTGTTTGACGGCGGAGCCGGTTCCGGAGAGTTTTTGCGCCGCGCACTTGGCGCAGGTTTCGCAAACAACGTCATCGCGCTCGAGTTCGATGCGGTGAACTTCAAGCGCTTGCAGGAAAATCTGGGTCACGATCCACGCGCTCGATTGATACGTGGATCGCTGCTCGAAGTCCCGCTCGACAACGAGAGCGTTGACATGGTGATGAGCACGCAGGTTATCGAGCACATTCAGGACCACGAAAAGGCCGCCGCCGAACTTTGCCGCATCCTCAAGCCCGGTGGTCATGCCCTCATCACCGTTCCGCATCCGCCTGAGCCGTTTCCAAACGACGATCATTGCCGCGAAGGATACACTGCGGACGATCTCACGGCTCTGTTCGCTCCGCACGGGCTTGTCGCACTGCATACCGATTATTTCCTCACGCGCGCGACCACTGATCGCATGCTCCGTGCCTGGAAGTTGCCTCTGCGGGGTGTCTATCTTCCCGTCGCTAGCGTCGATGCAGAGACTGATCTCAGTGCCGAAGCTCGACGTGCGGGCACGCCCTTTGGCATCCTCATGCTGTTTCAAAAGGCTGTCTGCTGATGAAGCTCCTCATCATCGATCCCAACATGACACTCGCCAGCCCGTCCATGAAAGGCGTGGTGCGCTCCCTGCCCCTGCTTCAGGCTCGCGGCATCGAAACCGAGGTCTGGTGCTGGACCTGCGATGAGCACCTGCCTGCCACGGTGCGCAAACTGCCGCGCATCGGCAGTGTGCGCATCATCGGCGGCTTCATCTTTCCCTGGCTTGTCTTCTGGCGCGCCTGGTGGCTGTTCAAGGTGCATAAGCAACCAAGGCCGGATGTCATCTACAGCGTCGCCTGGTATCACAAAGCCTGCGACATCTGTCACGTTCACTTCTCGCCGTTTGACTGGGAGCAACGTCAGCGCCTTCTCGGCATTCACTCGCTGCGTGATCTGGTTGAGCGCGTGGTCAACTGGCTCAATCTGCGCCGTGCGCGCTCGTTTCTGCGGCAAACCACCGCCAGGCAGCTCATCTGTGTCTCCCAATCCGTCGCTGCGGATATGCGCGCTGAAAATCCTCGCATTCCCATTCAAATCCTGCCGAACAGCTACGATCCACAGCGCTTTCATCTCGGTGTGCGCGATCTGTTTCGTGCTGCCATGCGTGCGAAGCTAGGCTACGCCGAGAATCAACGCGTCTTTATCTTCGTCAGCACCGGTCATTACCGCCGCAAAGGTTTCTTGCTCGCCGTTGCAGCGCTTCTGCGTCTTCGCGCGGACCATCCCGAAGTTCGCTTGCTCGTGGTCGGCGGTCGTCCTGACCGTCTCGCGGCTTTGCAGGCCGAGCTAGGCGCAACCCACGACTGGATCACCTTCACCGGCATGGTTCCCGATGTGGAGCGTTACTTTGCCGCAGCAGACGCTTTTCTTTTCCCATCGTATTCTGAGGCCTTCGCCCTCGTGGAAGTGGAAGCCGCCGCCTGCGGACTGCCTTTGTTCCTCACGCCCCATCACGGTTCGGAAATGATCCTGGAGGATCAAATCAACGGTCGTCTCCTTGAATTCGATGCCGCAAAAATCGCCGAAGTGATCGCTGAATTTCTCGAAGGCCGGTGGCGGCCGCAGGGCCAGTCCCTCAAGCAGGCGATCGACAGCCAAACTTACGCCGAACGTCTCGCTGACATTTTCACACAGGCTGCAGCATGAACAAACCGCTGCCGGCGCTGCTCATTATCGGCCATACTTATGCCACCGCCTTCAACCGGCGAAAGCTCAACCCCCTGGCGGATGATTTCGATATTACCTGCGTCACCTGGCCCCTGGAGGGACTCACGCTATTCGGACTGCCGCTGGCCGATTTTGAGCAGGTGGACCATAAACCGCGTTACGAGCTCCTACGGCTGCCCTTGCTGCCGCGGAACGCAGGCATCACACGTTATGTTCATGGGGGGCTTGCCAGACTGCTGAGCGAACGGTCCTTCGATGTCATTCTGGTGGACAGTGAACCCTGGAGTTTCATTCGGTGGCAGGTCTGCATGCTTGCACGGCTCATTCAACCGCAGGCCTTGTTTGGCGAATTTACCTGGGAAAACATTGAGCGCCCCAGTCTCAAAGGATGGGTGCTTTCGATGATCTACCGGCTGGCCGTTTATACGCATGACTTCTCCATTTCCGGCAATCAGGCCTGCCGCGCCATTCTGCTGCGGCATGGTGCCTCCACCGAGACCAATCTTGTCGCCGCGCAGCTCGGTGTGGAAAGCGCTGACTTCCGCCCGGCAGACAGTGAAGAAAAAGCCAGGCTGCGTGATCGGCTGGGGCTTCCAGCAGGAGTCTTCCTCATCGGCTTCTGCGGGCGCTTCACCCCTGCTAAAGGCATCAGTGAACTCCTGGCGGCTGTTTCTGCAGTGATCGATCTTTTTCCGCAGCAGAACATACATCTGGCGCTGCTCGGCCACGGCGAGATGAATGCTGAATTAACCACGCTCGCTGGTGAACGCCCTTGGCTGCACCTGCTCGCACCGCGTCCTCACCGTGAGGTCGCCGGGTTCATGCGCTGCCTGGATTTGTTTGTCCTGCCCAGCAAGCCCGTGCGCTCCGGCCCGGGTTTGTGGGAGGAGCAGTTCGGACATGTGCTCATCGAAGCGATGGCGGCTCGCGTGCCGACACTGGGTTCATCTTCTGGTGCCATCCCTGAGGTCATCGCCATGCCAGAGGCCATATTCCAGCACTCCGACGTGCAGTCACTCACCCAAGTGATTGAACGATGGCTGCGCGATGACAGCGCACGTGACCGGCTTGCCGCCGCTCAATACCACCACACTCTGAAAAACTACACTCACGAGACGCTTGCCCGGACCTGGGGCGAATTTTTGCTTCAACGTCTGGAGCAGCACCGCGCAGCAGCCTGAGCCATGTCTCCGCTCGAATCCATGCGCCGCCGTTTGCGCGATGCCCTGCCGCCTGCTCTCGGCCTGTGCTTTACCCTGCGCGCGAATCCTCTGCTCGGACTCGCGTTTCGTCTCTGCCGCAGGCGCTTTAACCTGGATGGCATGAGCTTCGAGGTGCCGCTGAAGGGTGAAGATTGGAGTTCGCTGGCCACCTACTGGTTTGATGATTACGAGGCGCCCGAGCGCGAGTTTTGTGCCCGGTTTATCCGGCCCGCAGATCGTGTCTGTGAGCTTGGCGGCTGTCTGGGCATTGTTTCGATGACGATCAACCGGCGTCTGATCTCGCCGGAGCAGCATCTCGTTGTGGAGGCCAATCCCTTCCTCATGCCTTTTCTGGAAAAAAACCGTGAACGAAATCAGGGGCATTTCCGCGTGCGGCACGCTGCTGTGGGTGACGGCAGCCCTCTCTCCCTGGATGTTTCTCAGGGAGTGCTCACAAGCACGCGGGCGGCCGGGGGGGCTCCGGCGCGGACGGAAACGGTTCCCGGTTGCACGTTGGAATCTCTTTGTTCTCAAGAAGGGCCTTTTGACGTGCTGGTCATGGATATTGAAGGTGCGGAGCAGCAGGTGCTGCGCGGGGAGGCTTGGCGCTCGATGCGGCTCATCATCGTTGAATGGCACCCCACCCTCATCGGCCAGGATGCTTTTCAGCACGGGCAGGATGATCTTCGATCTGCCGGTTTTCAATGCGTCGCCTCCAGGCAGGGCAGTCCGCACATCGTTGAGGCATGGGAAAGGTCTGCAGCATGAGATCATCCGCACCGGATGTCGCTTGGCTCCCCGCTTCTCCTTTGGAAGGCTGGGCCAGCATGGACCGCTACTGGCGCGAACTGGACAATCTGGTGCATGAATCCCAGCCCATGAACCTGCATATTCAATGCGTGCTTCCCGCCAAACCACCGGTGCGTTCTGCAACTGCGTCACGAATCCGGCGCATGTTGGACAAGTACGTGGTTTACCCTGGCCGTGCGAAATTCAGCCAGGCACGTCTGTTTCATGTGCTCGATCATAGTTACGCGCATCTGCTTCCATGTCTGCCGCGTTCCTCACGCAAGATCGTCACCGTATTTGACCTCGTGCCTTTCGAAGATCCCGGATCGATGAGTGGAGCACAAGTGGCCCGCTTTAAACGCACCGTGCAGAATTTGCACCTTGCCGATCACCTGATCTCCATTTCCGAAGAGACCCGGCGCAAGTTGGGCACCTATCTGAACATCCCGGAGGAGCGCATCACGGTCGCAGTTCCGGGCACCGACTTTGCGTTGTTTCAAAAACCCGTTTCAGGTTCCAATTCAGTGCATCAGAAACTCTCCGGGCTGCCCAAGGCTATTTTATCCGTGGGCAGTGCAATCTCACGCAAAAATCTGCGGTCTTTGCCTGCCATCTTTAACCACCTGCGTCCGCAGTTTGAGCGGGGGCAGTGTTGTTTTGTGCGCGCTGGGGAAACATTGCCCGAAACGCTCCGCCGCGAAATCACCGCCATCACGGGTGAGAAAGGATTTGTCGAGCTTGGACCGCTCTTTGGCGAAGATCTCATCGCCGCGTTCCAGTCGTCGCGCGTGCTGATTTTTCCCTCCACCCTCGAAGGTCTCACATTTGTTATCCCGGAGGCTATGGCTGCCGGCTGTCCCGTGGTGACCAACACACTCACCGCAAATCCCGAGGCGGGAGGAGAATTTGCTCTCTACTATACGGAGAGCGATGCCAATGCCGCAGCGCGACATCTTCTGACACTTCTCGCAGATGATACCGAGCACGCGCGGCGACGAGCCCTGGGCATCGAGCGCGCACGCGGTTTGACGTGGAAACACCATTTTGAAATCCTGTTGGACGTTTATCGCCGCCAGCTCAGCCGATCATGAACCGTCAGCGCACATTGTTTTGGATCACAGTCGCTGTGCTGGTCGCCAGCTTGATGCTGCTGGTGGCCGTGCAGCCGTATGCCGCTGGCTACGGCCACATCCGGCGCACGATCATTGCCGAGTTGTTCATGCGGTGGAAGGACCCCACGTGGCAGCACGGCGCCTTGGTGCCGCTCATCACCGGCTTTCTGCTTTGGAGACGCCGCCACGAAGTCGCGCAGCTCCCAGCAAGATCCAGCCACTGGGGATTTCTGCTCATTGTCCTGGCCCTGCTGCTCTATTTCGCCGGCTTTCGGGCGAACAATTTTTACTGCGGCTTTATGGCCATCATGCTTCTGCTCGCAGGCACATCGCTGTGGCTCGAAGGCGCACGGCGCAGCAGGGTGCGGTTCTTTGCTTGGCTGATGCTGGGCTTCATGTGGCCGCTCCCTTTTCTGGAGGAGAGCATCGGCTATCAGATGCGGCTTCTCATGGTGAAAACGACCGGCTTTGTCCTCAACACGGTGGGGGTTGATTCCCTTGTCACCGGTACCGCGCTGCAATCCATGCCCAACATCGAGTTCGGGAGGAAAGCGGGTGACCTTTTCAGTGTCGGCATCGCCGCGCCATGTTCCGGCATGCGCTCATTGTTTGCGCTGCTCGTTGTTGGCATGTTGTTCAGTTATTTCCGCCAGCACGTCATGTGGCGCAGGTTCGCACTTTTCAGCACGATTCTGCCTATCGCCATTGTGGCCAACATGGTGCGCATTCTGGTGTTGATCTTCACGGCCATGGTCTTCGGTCAGCAATGGGCCATTGGTGATGCCGGCAAGGAAGTGTCCGTTTTCCATGAATGCACCGGCATCGTGGTCTTTCTTGTGGCGCTGCTGCTGCTGCAGTTCGCCTCCTGGCTCCTTGATGGTTGGTTCGGTGGCCAAGGGTTTAAACGTTCGCGGACTGTTTCTCGGCAGGTGGTTGCCCCTGTTTTATGATCGCACGTGCTCTCATCCTTCTGGCACTCTGCGGCGCCACATCGCTGCTCTGCCAGTTCTCGCCTGCGATGAAAGGCGGCAATGAACCCGGTGTGCTGGCCGAGTTGCCCATGGTCGCAGGTGATTTCGTCGGCGAAAGCGAGCCGCCAAGTGCAAAAGAAATCGCACTGCTCCCCAGTGATACGATCATCGTTAAACGTGCCTACAGCACTCCGGGACGCTCCATTGAGAATCGTGATCTCGCGCATGCATCCCTCGTCATTGCAGGCAATGACAGCCGCAGCATCCATCGGCCCGAGGTCTGTCTCGACGGCCAGGGGTGGACGGTCACCCATTCACGCGTGCTCGACGCCAAGCTGCTGTCAGGCGAAATCTTGCAGGTGCGCGACCTGGCCATCGAGCGCGAAGTTCTGCTCGGTAACGGCTCCAAGCAACTGCTGCGCGCACATTACATTTACTGGTTTGTTGGGGAGGATGTCAGCACCCCGAGCAATCTGGAGCGCCAGCTCCTGAGCTTTCGCGATAACGTGCTGCGCAATATCAACCATCGCTGGGCCTACCCTTCCATCATGGCCTGGGTTACGGAGGGATTGCCACCCGCGAGAACCGGACAGCGCAGCCGCAACGATGAAGAAACGGTCGCAATGTTGCTCAATCTCGTGCGTACACTGGCGCCAAAGTTTCAGAAAAATCTCATGCCACGCTCATGAAGCAGTCGCTCATTCACGGCATCTGGAGGCTGGTTTTCAAAACCTTCCGCAAGAAGCGCTTCGCTCAGTTTGTGGACCGCATTCAGCCGCAGCCGTACGAGCGCATTCTCGACATCGGCGGGTATCCAGCCACCTGGGAGGGGCATCAGCAGATTGCAGCGCAGATTCACATTGCCAACGTACACGAAATCACCCCGCCCGCCGATCCGGGGCGTTTTCATTTTCATATTGCCGACGGCTGCGCCCTGCCGTTTACAGACCAGTCCTTCGACATCGTTTTTTCCAACAGCGTCATCGAGCATGTGGGTGATTTTGAACGTCAAAAAGCCTTCGCACGCGAAGTGATCCGTACGGGCAGGCGTTTGTGGGTTCAAACTCCGGCGCAGGAATTTTGGATCGAACCACATTTCATGACACCCTTCATCCACTGGCTGCCAAAAGCCTGGCAGCACCGCCTCTCGCGCAATTTTAGCGTCTGGGGCTGGCTCACCCGGCCTGATGCACAACAAGTTGCCGCATTCATCAACGACATCCGCCTGCTCACCCATGCGGAAATGGTGCTGCTCTTTCCTGGCTGCGAGATTTTGCGTGAGAAGGTCTGCCTGGGTCTCTTCACCAAAAGTTACATCGCTGTGAAAACACCATGATTGAGCGTCTTCTTCATTATCTTCAGCCCCTGGGACGCGTCGCCGTCGCCTATTCCGGTGGGGTGGACAGCACGCTCGTGTTGAAGGCATCCTTGGATGCGCTCGGCAGCGAGAATGTGATCGCCCTGCTCGCCGTCTCACCCAGCCTGCCTCAAAGTGAAAAGGACGAGGCTGCCTCACTCGCCAGACAACTCGGTGTACGGCTTGAATTGCTACCCACTGCAGAGGTGAACGATCCCTCGTATCAAGCCAACGCCCCGAATCGGTGCTATTTCTGCAAAGACCACGTCTATCGTGCCCTGCGTCAGTTTGCCGAGCAGCACGGCATTGCGCATGTGCTGGATGGCATGAACGCCGAGGACACGCTCGATGTACGGCCCGGCCGCGCCGCCGCTCGTGAATTGAAAATTCTCAGCCCGCTGCACGATCTCGGTTTCAGCAAGCAGGACGTGCGACACTTTGCCAAAGGCCTCGGTCTGCCGAACTGGGACAAGCCCGCCGCTGCGTGCCTTGCGTCCCGCGTGCCGTATGGCACCAGCGTGACGCCGAAACTGCTCTCACAGATCGAACGTGCCGAGGCCGCGCTGTTTGATCTCGGCTTCCGCGATCTGCGCGTCCGTCATCACGGTGATGTGGCGCGTCTCGAAGTGCCCGAGGCAGACTTGCTGCGCGCCTTGCAGCAGCGTGAAGCCATCGCCACCGCGCTGCGTGCCACGGGTTACACCTACATCACGCTCGATCTCGCCGGGCTGCGCTCCGGCAGCATGAACGAGGTGCTCAAAGCCCGCTCCTCATGAACGAATCGAAGCTTCGTGATCTGCTTGATCAAGTCAGCGCAGGCTCATTGCCCGCGAACCAGGCGCTGGAACGTCTGCGCACGCTACCCTTTGCCGAAGCCGGCCAGGTGCTGGCTGACACGCATCGCGTCATCCGCCAGGGCTTTCCTGAGGCCGTTTATGCCGCTGGCAAAACCCTCGCCCAAACCACAGACGCCCTTGCCGCATTAATCGCCGCGCATGGTTGTGCACTCGCCACGCGCGTGAGTGCTGAAGTCGCCGTCTTGTTGCAGCAGCGTTTTCCCAATGGCAGCTATGATGAGGTTTCGCGCTTATATCGCATCGGACAGATGAACGGCTCGTTTCAGTCAGCGACTGTGGCGGTGGTCTGTGCTGGAACCTCTGATCTACCGGTTGCCGAAGAGGCTTCGCAAACCCTTGAATTCGCTGGCGTGCCGGTGAACCGCATCACCGATGTCGGTGTGGCCGGATTGCATCGCCTGCTGGCCCGCCTCGATGATTTGCGTGCGGCAAGCATCGTCATCGCCATTGCTGGTATGGAAGGTGCGCTGCCCAGTGTCCTCGGCGGACTCGTCGCTGCTCCAGTGATCGCAGTTCCAACCAGCGTAGGCTATGGAGCAAACCTGCATGGCATCTCCTCCCTGCTGAGCATGCTGAATTCCTGCGCCAGCGGCCTCACCGTGGTGAACATCGACAACGGGTTCGGCGCAGCGATGGCCGCATTGCGCGTGCTGAACATGCAGCCGAAGGCTTGATTGTTTCATGTCCCTCGAAGACACTCTCTATCCGCTGCTCAAACTCTATGAGGCGGCACCGCAGCCGCTAAAGTCGCTGGTGGGCCGTGCATATCGGGCGATTCCGCCGTCCTTGCGCTATGGCCCCGCTTACACGCATTTCCAAAACGAGGCGCGAGAGGTTGAGGAGTGGGACGCAGAGAAAATCCAACGCTATCAAATTGTCGCATTGCGCGATTCGTTGTTAGCTGCGGCGAAGTCTCCCTTTTATGCGGAGCGCTTTGCCGCGAGTGGCGTCAATCCAGCGAAGTTCGAGGCGTTGGAACAACTGGCGGACTATCCCCTTCTGACAAAGCAGGATTTACTTTTGCATCGCGAGCAGATGGTCAATCCAGAGTTCGACGCGGGGCAGCGGCTCTACATCACTACCGGCGGCTCAAGCGGCGTGCCGGTGGGCTTTTATCTGCATAAAGGCGTGAGTCGCCCCAAGGAGCAGGCTTACCTTGAAGCCCAGTGGTCACGGCGTGGCTACCACGTCGGTGATCGGGTGGCAGTCATTCGCGGTGGTGTCACCTCAAGTAAAGCCGGCGGCGGCATCAGCTACTTCGATGCCACACGGAACTGGCTCATTCTCTCATCCTATCATCTCACACTGGAGCGCCTGCCCGAGTATGTGGCTGCCTTGAACCAATTTCGCCCGCAGCACCTGCACGCATATCCAAGCGCCGCACTGATGCTGGCACGCGGACTGGAGCAGACCGGCTTGCAGCTCGATTTTAAAGTGACCTCACTTCTCTGCGGATCTGAAAAACTCACCGCAGAATCTCAGCAATACTTGGAGCAGTTTTTCGGTGCCAAGGTGTTTCACTGGTATGGCCACAGCGAGCGCGTGGTCCTCGCCGCTCAGGGTCGCACCTCCAATCATCTGCATTTCTGGCCCACCTACGGCTTCGTCGAATTCGGCGCGCCTGATGCGGAAGGAAACCGCGAGATCATTGGCACCTCGTTTCACAATCACGTCATGCCGCTGATCCGGTACCGCACGGGAGACTATGCGAAAGTCACGGATGGCGAGGTTTCGGAAATCGTTGGTCGCGATTACGAGTTTCTCGTCAGCGCTACCGGCCGTCGCATCTCTCTCACCGCAATCAACATGCACGACCGCATCTTCGACGGCTTGCTGGCCGTACAGTTCTTTCAGGAACACGCAGGCGTGGTGGAATGCCGCTTTCAACCAGGTCCACAGTGGCAAAGCAGCTGTGAGGAGGCGATGCACACAGGTTTGCTGAAAAAACTCGGCGATGATTTCACGCTTACTATTCGTGAGGTGCCGGAAGTAGAGAAGACCAGCGCTGGCAAGCACAAGTGGCTGGTGTCAAAATTGAAATCGTGAATTGAAGATCCAGTAATGAAACAACTCGCCCAATACCAAGACGGACGCCTGGAACTGCAGGACGTTCCGGCACCGGTGCCGCCACCGGGCGGCATCTTGGTGCAGACAACCTGTTCGGTGATCTCGCCAGGCACGGAGCGGATGAAGGTGGAGCAGGCACGGATGTCACTGCTGCAAAAGGCCAAAGCACGCCCAGATCAGGTCAAGAAAGTGATCGATACGGCGAAGACTCTGGGCTGGAAAGCCGCGCTGGAGAAGGTGCGCAACCGGCTCGAATCACCAACACCTTTAGGCTACTCGGCGGCGGGCGTGGTGGTGGCGGTCGATGAATTGAACTCCCGTTTCCACGTGGGTGATCGCGTGACCTGTGGCGGTGCGGAATCTGCCTTTCATGCGGAGATGATCGCCGTGCCGAATCTGCTGGCGGCACCGATTCCTGCAGGCGTGGAGGACTGGCAGGCCGCTTACACAACGCTGGCTTCAATCTCGATGGAGGCAGTGCGTCAAAGCGGAGCGCGACTTGGCGAGCGTGTTCTTGTGATGGGGCAAGGTCTCGTGGGCCTGCTGGCGACGAGTTTGCTGAAGGCTTCCGGTGCACGGGTGATGGGCGTGGATTTTGTCGCTGATCGTTTGCAAACCTCCCGCGCAATGGGCGCGGAGCGTGTGGTGAATCCCGCGCAGTCGAAACTTGAAGACGAGGTACGTTCATGGACCGACGGCCACGGCGTAGATGCGGTGCTACTTTGTGTCGGCGGCAAAGGCCGTGATGCAGCCGACACGGCGATCTCCTGCCTGCGTGATCGCGGCGTCATGGTGATCGTGGGCATCTACGATGCAGAGCTTTCGTGGAAGACCGCCTACATGAAGGACATTCAAGTGCGCTACTCGCGTAGCTACGGCCCAGGCCGTTACGATCCGCAGTATGAGTGGGGTGGCCAGGATTACCCCATCGGCCATGTGCGCTGGACGGAGAACCGGAACTTTGAAGCCTGTCTGGAATTGATGCGCACCGGCCAGCTTGATCTAAAACCGCTGACGACGCGTACGGTGGATTTTGGAAATGTGCTGGATGTTTACGACAAGCTCGAAAGCGAACTGGGTGTGGTAATTGAATATGGAAGTTCCAGCTTCAGCCGATCTGATGCCGAAAAGAGTGAATCGACTCCCGAGCTTCGCTTAACGACGAAACTACCGTCCAGCATTGGAACTCTTGACGTCATCGGCGCAGGGAATTTCGCACGAACGATGCTCCTGCCTCATGTGAAGGGAAAGATCACACTCGGCACGATTGTGAATGCGACGGGTCTCTCTGCGCGCCATGTGAAGGAAAAGTTTGGCTTCATGCATGCCGAGACGGACGCTTTGAAGTTGCTGGGAAGTGAAACAGGCTGCCAGCCTGTGGACTCGGAACAGGCTGGCAGCATGTCACACGCAGCGGCGGTTATGATCGGCACCCGACATCATCTCCATGCACCCTTGGTGCTGCAGGCGCTGCAAGCCGGGAGACAGGTGTTCGTGGAGAAGCCACTGTGCCTGACTCGCGATGAACTGACAAAAATCGACAACGCCATGCTCGAATCAAAGGGCAGCGTCATGGTGGGTTTCAACCGGCGCTTTGCTCCAGCGACGGTGGCGATGATGGAGCTCTTGAAAACGGTCTCGGGTCCAAAGACCCTGGCTTTTCAGGTGAACGCAGGCGTGCTCGCGCCGGATCACTGGTATGCAAATGTCGCTGAAAGCGGCGGGCGTGTCTTAGGCGAGGCCTGTCACTTTTTTGACTTCGCCTGTCATGTCCTAGGCAAACCGGTGAAGGTCACCGCCCAAACGGTGGGCAGGCCCAAGGTGCCGGATTCAGTCACCGCACAGATCGAATTTGCGGATGGATCATCTGCGCAGGTGATTTACTCCGCCGAAGGCGACTCGGCCTTTCCGAAGGAAACATTCCGTGTATTCGCTAGCGGTCTGGTCTGCGAGTGCGAGAACTTCATGAAGCTGTCGATTTTCAAACAGCGTAAAACGACCGTGAAAAAATTCACCTCAAAAGGCCACGCTGAAGAAATGGCAGCGTGGCTGGCTTTCCTCAAGCACGGAGCGGCGCACCCGCTGCCCTACGAACAGGCGCGCCAAAGCATGCGCCTGACGTTTGGCGTGCTGGAATCGATTCGTGAAGGGCGAAGCATCGCACTGTGATGAGCCTGGGCTGGTACCTGCAACGACTTCGCGCGATGAGCGTGAGCGAGATCGGTCGTCGCGTGGCGGAGCGTCTGGGGCGACGCAACGAGATGGCGAATCTTCGCCGCATCTCCAGCAGTCCATGGGATGGCACATTCACGGATGTCCCCAAACTGCCATGGCGTGAACGTATGCCACCAGAGCTGCGCAAACAATTGGCTACAGATGCAGAGAAGTTGATGCGGGGTGAATGGGAGCTGTTTGGCTGGAAGAATGTCGAGGTCGGGGCACCGCCATGCTGGCACCGCGATGCAACCCTGGGCGTCGTGATTGATCCCGGCATCCCTGCTATCAAGCTGGATCACCGCCATCTGGAGCACGATGCAGACGCACGGGCCATCTGGGAGATCAATCGCTGGAGCGAAATGACGCGCATGGCGATGCACAGCGCTCTGAATGGTGACGTGCATGTGATCCGCGTTTCCCAGCTCTGGCTGGAGGACTGGTGTGACCGCAACGCACCGGGCCAGGGCATCAACTGGACCAGCCCCTTGGAGGCCGGGCTGCGGCTGATGAACTTCTGCTGGTTCGATGCGCTGGTGCGCGGCTGCAATGACCCCGAACTGGCTCGGCGGCAGGATGAACTGACTGCCCGCATCGTACCCACGCATGCGTGGTGGATTTGGCGTCGCCGTTCATTCGGCTCCTCAGCGAACAATCACCTCATTGGTGAACTCAGCGCTCTGGTGATGGCAATTGCCCGCTGGCCCGCACTGACGAACATGATCTGCTCGTTGTCGAGTGTGGTGAAACTACTGGAGCGCGAGATATTGCAGCAGTTCGCCACCGATGGCGGCAACAAGGAGCAAGCGCTGCATTACCACCTGTTCGCCTGGGAAATGTGCTGGCACGCCGGCATGGCTGCGGGTGGGTTCATTCCTGAAGTGCTGGAGCGCCTGACTCAGGCCGCACAATACTTTGTCGATGTGGTCGAAGCACCCGAGTGCTGGGACTTTGGCGACTCTGATGATGCGCAGGTGCTGCCGTTGCCGCTGAAGCGTACCAATGCGGCGGCGGAGTTTCGCGGCTGGCTGCTACACCGTCCAGACGGTGCCGTGTTGCGCTTTTGGCTGGGCGAGCCGCCCAAGGGAGTGAAAGCTGCCATGCGCAGCAAGTGGCTGATGCATGAGCCAAGCGGTCAGGCCATCTGGCGTGATGCGCGCTGGACGGTGAGAGCAGATGCCTCTCCCCTCGGCCTGGGCAGCATGGCGGCGCATGGTCATCTGGATGCCCTGCATGTGTCGCTCTGGTTTGAGCAGCATGCGCTCATCATTGATCCAGGCACCGGCGCTTATTATGGGAACCCGGCATTGAGGTCCCGACTGGCGTCATGGGAGGCGCACAATGGCCCTGTGCCGGCCACAGGCCGTTCAACGCCGCAGCGCATGGGGGCGTTTTTGTGGACCAAACATCATGATATACCAGAACTCCAGATCAGCGGGGACATCTGCGTGATGAGCTTCGCTGGTGATAGTCATCAGACCCAGCGTGCCGTCCATGCGGCACAGGATTACGTGGAAATCTGCGATGATGTTGGCTTTGATGTTTCGCATGTGGTGACATGGCAGTTGGCGCCAGGTTGGCGTGTCGAACGCGAACGCAAGAACGGTTTCGTCTGCCGTCATGCCGAATCCATTCCTGTTCATGCAACGCTGAACGGAGACGCCATCGAGCAGTGGGAGATTGTGGAGTGCGAGGCTTCGCCGCACTTCCGTGAACTGGTGACGACACAGGCGGTGAAGATCACCTTTCGCGGCACGCTGACGACGATCTGGCGCAAGGCGGGGTGAGCGCACTACCCATTTGAAAACAACAAGGGCGCAGGAGATTCTCCTGCGCCCTTGTTGTTTTCAGTTCATGGCTTCAACTCCACCGCCTTGTAGCAGCGATGTTCGAGCAAGGAGGGCAGCAGGCCTTTGACTTCAGGACGCATCAAATACGAATGCGTGTACCAATAGATTGGCAGCATGGGGGCATCGTTGAGCAGAATGGTTTCGGCCTCATTGAGGAGTTCAAGGCGTTTGGGCACATCTGCTTCCCGGAAGCTTTGGTGGATGAGTTCGTCGTAGCGTTGGCTGCCCCATCCTGTGTTGTTGTTGCCGTCGCCGGTTTGCCAGATGGCAAGGAAGGTGGAGGGGTCGAGATAGTCCCCTATCCAGGCAAAGCGCGCGATTTGATAATCAAACCTGCGCTGCGATTCGAGATAGACCCCCCAGTCCTGGTTCAACACTCCAGCAGGAATGTGCAGGTGCTCTTTCCACATGGACTGCACCGCCTCGGCGAGCGCACGATGTGCCTCGCTGGTATTGATGAGGATGTCGAATGGCGGAAAGCCTTTGCCATCAGGAAAGCCTGCCTCGGCCAGGAGACGCCGCGCCTCGGCGGGATCGAATCGCATGATGTTCGGTACATGGTAAGCAGGGGTGCAACCAGGAGGAGTGAGACCTGTGGCGGGCTGCTGACCGGCACGCAGAATGTTCCGCGTGATGCTCTCGCGGTCGATGGCTAGTGCCAGGGCGCGCCGCACCAGCGGATTGTCGAAAGGCTTTTTCTTGGTGTTGCAGCGGTACATATACACACTGAGCAATGGATCGTTGTGATAATAAGGTGACTTGCTCTCGCGATAGGCGGGGATCTTGGACAGCGGCATCGTCAGTGTGACGTGGAGTTGCCCGTCATTGAAGGCGCGCTCTTCAGTGGTGTCACTGGAGATGGGGAGGAAGATGATGCCGTTGAGCTTGACGGTGGCGGCGTCCCAGTAATGCAGGTTGCGTTCGACTTCGATGGCCTGGTTGACCTCCCAGCTTTTGAGTTTGAAAGGGCCGTTGCAGACCATGTTCGCAGGGCGCGTCCAGCGGGTGTTACGGTCGGTCATCTTGCCAAATTTTTCGATGGCATGCTTCGGCAGCGGGAACCAAGAGTAGTGTTTGACCATGCTGGGCAGATAGGGCGCTGGTCCTTTTAGCGTGATCTGCAAAGTGAGCGGATCGAGCGCTTTCACGCCGACCTGGGAAAAGTCTTTGATCTTGCCGGTGTGAAACTCCTCCGCATTGAGCAAGGGGTAGAGCATGCTCGCGTAATCAGCGCCGAGCTGCGCTGTGAGAATGCGCTGGTAAGAGTAGAGGAAATCGGCGGTGGTGAGCGGTTTGCCATCGCTCCATTTGCCCTGAGGCTGAAGCTTGAAGGTCCAGATGGTGAATTTGTCAGAGGTCCATGAGGCTGCGGCTCCAGGTGCGTCTCCATCAGGGTTGCCCGGTGCCGGGGCGATGAGGCCTTCGAATAGAGAATGGAAGATCAGATGCTCCGGCTGACCGCTGGCCAGATGAGGATCAAGTGTGGCTGGCTCGCTGCCATTGCCGGCCAGCAGAATGCCGGCTCGATTAGCCACCTCGACACGTGTGGGCCGATGCGTGCGGACATGATGAAACCACGCGATGCCGCCGCAGAAGAGAGTAAAAATGAGGGCACGATAAATCCAACGCATACCCAAACATGACACGAGGCACGCCATTCATGCAACGAGGCATCAACAAAACGGCCCCACCAGTGGATGGCGGGGCCGCGTGGAGAGGTGATGGTTCAGAGGCCGGTATTACCGCCGATCGAAACCGTGATGGTGATGATGGCCGTACCCATAGCCGTTTCCGTATCCGCTTCTGTAGCCAGGATTGCAGCCATAGCCACCCACTCCAACTCCCAGGTTGATGTTGGGCTGCACATACACGGGATTCATTCCGCTATAGCCATACTGTGTGCCCTGGGTCACCCACTGGCCGATGGGTTGACCGTAGCCGTTGTAACCCGTAATCTGGTAAACGGCGACGATGGGTGAGCCGAAGGAGGTATAGCCAACGATGCGTGTCTCGCCTTGGAATTCAGCCTTGGCGTTGGAGGGAGCTGCGAAACCAAGAACAGCGGCTGCAGCAAAAAGTGAGAGGATGGTTTTCATAAGAGTGTGTTATTTGTATCCGCACTCTCTGACGTGGCTGCTGCACGACTATTCAGCCTGCTTGAAAATATTTTTCACTTACTGCTGCGACGTCGATTTGGGATCAAAGGCATCGCGCAGACCATCACCCAGCAGATTGAGAGCAAGCAGCGTGGTGGAGAAAAAAATGCCTGGGTACAGCAGCAGCCAGGGATAGCTCTCCATCGAGTTCGCGCCTTCCCGGATCAGCACGCCCCAGCTCGCATCCGGCGGCTGGATGCCCAGGCCGAGGAAGCTCAGCGCGGCCTCCAGCAGCATGACGCCAGGCACCGTGAGGCTGGCGTAGATGATGACCGGTCCCATCACATTCGGCAGCAGATGTTTCCACACAATGTGCCAGAAGCCTGCGCCACAGGCTCGTGCCGCCGTGATGAATTCAAGATTCTTCAGCGCCAGCACCTGCCCGCGTACGACCCGGGCCATCGTGAGCCATTCCACCGCACCAATGGCCACAAAGATGAGCCAGAATTCGCGCCCGACGATGACCATCAGTAGGATGACGAAATTGATAAAAGGAAACGCATAGAGGATGTCCACGATGCGCATCATCGCCGCATCCATGCGGCCACCCGCGAGACCGGAGACCATTCCATAAAACACACCGATGACCGCCGCCACCGCCGTGGCCAGCAGGCCAACCTCCAAAGACACACGACCTCCGTGTAGGATGCGCGTGAGCATGTCACGTCCCAGCGGATCGGTGCCCAGCCAATGCGCCATGCTGGGGTTCGTGGCTTTGAGTTCAAGATCCTGCTGCGACTGATCGTAAGGCGATAGCTCCGGGCCGATGCCACACAGGACCACGAGCACGAAAAAAAACCAGCGCCCATGCGTTCATGCGCTGGCGCACAAGCCGCCGCCACGCGGCACGCATCGGAGTAAGACTCTGGTTCGTTCCGCTGCTCATGCCTGGAGCCTGATGCGTGGGTTGAGCGCTGCCTGCAGAATGTCCACCAGCAGATTGAAGCTGACGATGAGAGCGGCGTAAAATACGGAGATGGCAATTGTAAGCTGGTGATCACCGTTCGTAGCAGCGGCGATGAAAAACTGGCCGAGGCCCGGCAGTTGGAACACGGTTTCAACAATGAATGAACCCGTGAGCAATCCCGCCGCCGCCGGGCCGAGGAAATTGAGCACCGGCAGGCTGGCAAGCTTCATCGCATGCAGAAAGACCACCGAGCTTTCACTCGCTCCTTTCGCACGCGCCGTGCGGATGAATTCCTGCGCCAGTGTCTCGCGCAAACTGCCACGCGTGAGCCGCGCAATATAGGCGCTGTAGATGATGCCCAGTGTGAGCGCTGGCAGCACCCAGTCCGTTGCATCAAACCAGCCGGAGGCATTGAACCAGCGCAGCTTGATGCCGAAGAGCATCGCAATCAGCGGCCCAAGAACCATGCTAGGAGTGCATATGCCAAGTGTGGCCGCCAGCGTGCTAGAACGGTCTTCAAACGTGTTAGGCCGCAGCGCTGCCAGCGCGCCCAGCGGTACGCCGATAGCCAGAGCAATCAGCAGCGCTGCACCACCCACCGCTGCCGAGACCGGAAAACCAGAGGCGATGATCTCATCGACACCACGGCCCTTGTAGTGATACGACTCAGGCAGGTCAAACGTGGCGTAGTGTTTGAACTGTAGCCCAAGCTGCACGATCCATGGTTTGTCCAGGCCGTAGTATTCCTCCTGTGCTTTCCTGGCTTCCGCAGAAATAAAGCGCTCATTCCGCACCGCTCCGCCAGGAACCATTTTCGACAGAGCAAACGTGATGGTAATCACCGCGAAGATCACGATGATTCCTTGCACGATGCGGCTGACGATGAAGCGGATCATTTCGATTTCTCGTAAAGATCGCTGATGTCTGCGGCGGCAAGTTCGATCAAGTAGGTCGCGATCTTGGCACCCAGCGCTTCGTAGTAGCGCTTGCCTTTCTCGGCGGTGCTGTGCTGCGGATCGCCCGAGCCAGTGTCATTGGTGGCTTTGCTCCAGGCACGTTGCGCCCAGGCCCATTTTTCATTGATGGCCTTCAGTTTCCACCGGTTGTCAGTGCCGGAGCCCCATTCGTCTTTCGGCAGCACCAGATGCGGGTGGAAGTGCAGCATCAGGCTGGTCTCGCGTTCGTCAGCATGGTCTCCCACGATGTTGAAGATGTCATCGCCCTTCACCGCTTGAAACCATGACACAGTGGAGAGAAACATTTTCGGGTGCCTTGCCTGCAACTCGCGCAGCATCTGGCGGAAGTCGTTGCCACCGTGGCCGTTGAGGATCACGAATTTCATCACCCCCACGCCTTCGAGGCTGCTGATGACGTCTTCCAGCACCATCATCTGCGTGGTCGGATTCATGTTGATGCAGAACGGTACATCGAGCTGTCCCGTTTGTACGCCGAAGGGCATGTTCGGCAGGATGGCCACCTTGGCACCGGCCCCCCAGGCGATGCGGCCCGCCTCGGCGGCGATGGCGTCGTTCTGCAGCGAATCGGTGGCATAGGGCAGGTGCCAGTTGTGCGCCTCCGTGGCTCCCCACGGCAGCACGGCGGCCTCATAGCGCGTGGCTTTGACGTGCTTCCAGTTCGTTTCAGCAATAATCCAGGGTCTCGGACTCATCGTGCCAACTAAAAGAGGCAAACGGCGGATGCAACGTCCGACAAACTCGGCCACCAGGGACGTTTCTTTACGCTCCATGCTTCGCGCACTGCTTTTCCTTGCCCTGACAGCCCTTGCTTCCGCTGCCGAGATTTCGTTCTCCAGGCAGGTCGCCCCGATTTTGCTCGATCAGTGCATCGAGTGTCATCGTTCCGGCAAGGCCAAGGGCGGCTATCGCCTGGACACCATCGAACTGATGCTCAAGGCCGGCGACAGCAAGACGGCACCGGTCGTGGCAGGCAAGCCGGATGAAAGCGAGCTCTACAAGCTGATTGCCACGCATGATGACGATGACCGCATGCCCAAAAAGGCCGATGCACTGCCCGAAAAAGAGATGAAGCTGATTCGGGAATGGATCGCGAATGGCGCAAAGTTGGACGTCGCTGACAACAACGTAGCCCTTCGTGCCATCGTTCCTGACCAAGAAAAAACTCACGCGCCTGCGAAGTATCCGCGTCCACTTCCAGTCACCGCCCTGGCTCCGAATCCCGCTGGCAGTATGCTGGCATGCAGCGGCTATTTCGAAACCACCTTATGGGAAACTGCCACGGGGAAACTCCAGGCGCGCATCGACGGCATGCCAGAACGCATCCTCGCGCTGGCTTGGGTCACCGAAAATCAACTCGCCGTTGCTGGTGGCGTTCCGGGGCGCTCGGGTGAAGTGTGGCTGGTAAACCCATCGCCACCGCAAGAGCGCCAGCGTCTGGTGACTGCGCGCGAATGCGTACTTGCCATGGTGGCGAGTCCTGACGGCAGGCTCCTAGCTTGCGGCGGCGCAGACAATCAGGTGCGTTGTTTTGAACTGCCGTCCGGCAAACTGAAATGGCAGATCGAGCCGCATGCAGACTGGATCATGGGCATGGCGTTCTCACCTGACAGCCAGCACATAGCCACCGCCAGCCGCGACCGTACCGCCAAGCGCATTGCTGCTGCGACTGGCGAAATCGAGGCCACCTTCACCAGTCATGACTGCACGGTGCTCAGTGTGGCCTTCTCCCCGGACAGCAAGGAAACCATCAGCGGCGATGTGGAGGGCGAGATCCGTCGCTGGGATCGCAATGGCGATGCGAAAAAAGACGGTATCCTGCGTCCGGGCGGACGCACCGAGATGCTGGCGCTGGGTTTCCTGGATGCCGAAACGCCCGTGGCCGCCATGGGCAGTGGAGCCGTGGTTTCGATGGACACGAAAGGCCGCAAGACGAAGGACAAGATCACTCGCTATGAAGACCGGGTGAACGTGCTGCAGTTGCAGCGCATCGACAAAACCGCGCGGATCATCACCGGTTGCCACGATGGCAGGGTGCGCATCAACGAACTCGGCAAAGCGGAGCCGGTGTTGCAATTCCTGGCTTCGCCGGGATGGTAGCGCACCATGTTTGAAACACGCACCGACCCTCTTGCCTCGCACCTGGTTTTTGCCCGGCGGGTGATCAAGTTTGCCACCATAGCGTTTATCGTGATCGGCGTGGCGCTGGGCATCGGCATTCTGGGCTATCATTACATCGCCAGATTCAGTTGGATCGACAGCATCCTGAACGCCTCCATGATTCTGGGCGGCATGGGACCGATGGGCGACCTGCCCTCGGATGCCGCCAAGATTTTCGCCTCATTCTATGCCCTCTTCAGCGGGCTGGTGTTCATTTCCGTCATGGGCATCGTGCTCGCACCGGCCGCGCACCGGGCGCTGCATCTGTTTCATCTCGATGAGGAGGATCCAAAATCATGAGCCAGGAACGCGTCGTCATTATCGGTGCCAGCAACAATCCCGAACGCTACAGCCATCGTGCCTTGCTCCTGTTGCGCAAACACGGGCATGCAGTGGTGCCGGTGCATCCCAAGCTGCAGGAGATCGAAGGCATCCCCGTCGTTGCAGATGTGGCCTTGATCTCGGGTCCGGTGGACACCGTGACGATGTATGTCGGCCCGGCGATTTCGGCAGAATTGCAGGAAAAGCTCCTCGCATTGAAGCCGCGTAGGATCATTTTCAATCCTGGCGCAGAGAATGCTCCTCTAGCAGCGGCTTTGCAAAAAGCCGGAATTGCCTGTGAAGAAGCCTGCACCCTGGTACTGCTGAGTACGGGGCAGTTTTGAACACAAAACCCTGTCTGTAAGTCTCAGACCTCACACACCATGCTAGAGATCCAAAAATACCGCATGTATGAGCGCAGTCGCCTGCGGGCGAAAGGCGTGGCCGACGATGAGATCAAAAAGGTGCAAGACCTGCCCTTCAAGCCCGCCTTCGTGGAAGGCAAACGTCGGCCCAGAGCAGCGGATGATGAAAATCAGGTGCCGACCGGGCAGTTTGCTTTCCGCAAGGAGCGCTGAAGCAGCGGCCTTGCCCGCCCGCCACGACCTGCTAGCTTCGTGGGCACCCACCGCATGCCCGCAAACCGCTTTTACACTTCTTTCGATCTTGAAACGCTTGCTCTACGCACAGCCCATCCCGGTGAGTATCGGAGTGCGTTCCAGATTGACCGTGACCGCATCATCCACAGCAGCGCCTTCCGCCGCCTGCAAAACAAGACGCAGGTATTCTTGTCCGGCGAGTATGATTTCTACCGCACGCGCCTGACGCATAGCATCGAGGTGGCACAGATCGGTCGCAGCATTTGCGGCTGGCTCACTCAACAGAGCCAGTATCTTGATGACGAGTGTTTTATCGACTCCGATCTTGTCGAAAGCGCCTGCCTCAGCCATGATCTCGGCCACCCTCCCTTCGGTCATGCCGGAGAGCGCACCTTGCACCACCTCATGGCTCCCTACGGCGGCTTCGAGGGCAATGCTCAGACCCTCCGCATCCTGACCCAGACCCTCTTCAGTGAAGGCCGCAGCGGCATGGACCCCACCCGCGCGCTGCTGGACGGCGTGCTGAAATACAAAACGCTTCACACTGAGACGCCTCAGGCAAAAAACCACTACCTCTACGATGAGCAGGAACGCTGGCTCGATTTCACCCTCGGCGGCCAGGCTTTTCCGCTCGAACTCACGCCCGGCAAGGTGCGCAATGGCTTCCGCAGCATCGAGTGCCAGATCATGGACTGGGCGGACGACACGGCCTACTCACTCAATGACATTGCTGACGGCATCCATGCCGGATTCATCAATGTGCAGCGGCTGGAGCACTGGGCGGAGGATCAGGACCTCTCCGAAGCCGACATTGCCGATGTGGCCTTCCTGTCCAAAGCGGTGCGTGAAAACCGCGTCGAAGGCCGCCTGAACCGCCTCATCGGCGAATGCATCCGCGCCACGAAACTGGTGCCTGCCGCCAACTTCCTCAGCCAGAGCACCCGCAGGTATCAGTTTGCCCTGGAAATCGATCCCGTGCTTCGCCGTCGGGCGGATCTCCACAAAAAGATCGCCCTCGAACTCGTCTTCCTCAGCCCCCAGCTCCAGCAGCTTGACCACAAGGCCGATTTCATCCTCACCCGCGTCTTTGGCGTGCTCAAAGAACGCTACATCGATACGGTGCAGCCCAAGGGCCTGCACCTGATCCCAGCGTCGATCGAAAAGGAAATCCAAGCCGCTGCGGATGCACCTGCCCGCGCCCGTCTCGTCTGTGACTGGATCGCCAACATGACCGACCACTTCGCCTTCCGCACCTACCGCCGCCTCTTCGACGCCGACTTCGGCTCGATCACGGATTTTGTTTGATCACGACGAGCTTAGGAGAGGGATCATCCTGATCCCTCATCCCTTCGCATGCTGCGGATTACAGCTTCGCAATCCGCCGGCACACTTCCTCCACATTCGCGCGGCTGTTAAATGCGCTGATGCGGAAGTAGCCCTCTCCAGCGCTGCCGAAGCCGCTGCCAGGGGTGATGACCACGTTCGCCTCATTGAGCATCTTGTCGAACATCTGCCAGCTCGTCACGCCACTCGGGCACCCCACCCAAACGTAGGGGGCGTTGACGCCGCCGAAGACCTGTAGGCCGGCCTTTTTGCAGGCTTCGACGAGCAGGGCGGCATTGCCCATGTAGTGTTCGATGAGAGCTTTGACCTGCGCCTTGCCTTCGGGTGAGTAGATCGCCTCCGCACCGCGCTGGACGATGTAGCAGGCACCGTTGAACTTCGTGCTGTGGCGGCGGCTCCAGAGCGGATGGATGGCCTGCTTGCCTCCGGCCTGGGTCTTGCCCATGAGGCCCTTCGGAATGATGACGATGCCGCAGCGCACGCCGGTGAAGCCACCGTTCTTGGAGAAGCTGCGGAACTCAATGGCGCAGTCACGCGCGCCTTCGATTTCATAGATCGAGCGCGGCAGCTCAGGATCGCGGATGAAGGCCTCGTAGGCGGCGTCGTAGAGGATCGTGGTGCCATTGGCCAGGGCATATTTAACCCAGGCTTCCAACTGCGCACGCGTGGCCACCGCGCCCGTCGGATTATTCGGGTAGCACAGGTAGGCCAGATCCACCGGCTCATTGGGGATCTCCGGCACGAAGCCATTCGCAGGCGTGCACTTGAGGTAGTGCAGCCCCGCATAGGCGCCGCTTTCGTCGGCATCGCCCGTGTTGCCAGCCATGACGTTGGTATCCACGTACACAGGGTACACAGGGTCGGTGATGGCGATCTTGTTCCCCGCACCGAAGATGTCCAAGATGTTGCCCGTGTCGCACTTGCTGCCGTCGGAGATGAAAATCTCGTCGGCTTCCACCTGGATGCCACGGGCTTTGAAATCATGCTCGGCGATGGCGCTGCGCAGGAACTCATAGCCCTGCTCCGGGCCGTAGCCGCGGAAGGTGGCCCGGTCGCCCATTTCATCCACGGCCTTGTGCATCGCCGTGCGCACGGCCTCTGGCAGCGCTTCGGTCACATCGCCGATTCCACAGCGGATGAGGCGCTTGGCGGCTTCGGTGTTGGCCTCGGTGAATACCTTCACGCGACGGGCGATTTCAGGGAAGAGGTAACCGGCTTTGAGCTTGTTGTAGTTTTCGTTGATGTAGGCCATGGCGGGGAAAGGGGCGGGCAGTGTGGCGAGTCGCGGCGGGGATGCAAGGAAGTCGAATTTGTCACCTGCGCCTGAATAATCATTTACAATTCTTACATATGATAATTCATATCAAGGTTGAGATTCAAAATTGTCGAATCCCACCCTGCCATGAAGAAAAATGCATTCACGCTAAGCCTTTGCTTATGGGCAGCCTGCTTGATCAGCAGTTGCGCCTATCACAATATTGCATGGCAGGAGAAGGAGATTAGCACCCAGTCCGGTCCCCTCGGTACCCATAAACCCGTCAGCTACACCAAGCCTCAGCTCTGGAACAAACGGCATCTCACCTGGCATCTTGAGGTGCAACGCAATATTGGACCAGAGACGCTTAATTAGTTGAGGTTGATGTGCTGAGTTTCGAACTGGTTGGGGGTGAGGTAGCCGATGGCCGAGTGCTTGCGCTGGTTGTTGTAGTAG